>OGCL01000184.1_pt1 | contig 71554 bp, 79 predicted proteins | sample 1570041 | NCBI WGS metagenome assembly OGCL01 (sample SAMN06266162, study PRJEB24511) | hot springs metagenome | isolation source: Hot spring water | place: South Africa: Limpopo | collected 2015-06-22
GGATCATAAACCTATGGATTTACAGGTGATTGCGAGAACCCGTAGGGTTCGTGGCAATCTCATCAGAAAAGGAGAGATTGCTTTCCCTTCGCTTTGCTCAGGGTCGCAATGAAGAGGCGCTTATAGCTATTTTAGGACATAGACGAAGGTAGTTCTTTGGCAAAGAAATCGTGTCATATTCCTGCTTGAATATTATTTTGGACACCAGTGATATCAAAATAATTTTTTGACAATCTGTTTTTTAATGCTATAACTTATCATAGTAGTTTTAGTAGTTTTATAGGTGGAACTGTGGAAAATCAATGGCTTCAAGCTGCTATGTGGATGGGGCTCGCCCTTATTGCAATATTCCTCTCTGTCAGGATAGCAATCTCCATTGCTTTACTTGAGATTATTGGCATGATTGGGGGAAATTTCCTACCTCTCCAGAGAACTGAATGGTTAGCTTTTCTTGCCGGGTTTGGCAGTATCATTATTAACCTTCCTTGCAGGGGCAGAAGTAGAGCCCCAGATTCTTAAAAGAAAATTCAAAGAAAGCGTCGGTATTGGATTTTTTAGTTTTTTGATGCCTTTTTTAGGGGCTATGGCTTACGCATATTGGGTAGTAGGATAGACTTTTTCTCAGGCTGCGATTGCAGGTATTTCCCTTTCTACAACATCTGTTGCAATTGTTTATGCTGTTATGATAGAGACTGGCTATAACGAAGCCGAGCTTGGCAAGATCATCCTTGCCGCATGCTTCATCACTGATCTCGGGACAGTTCTGGCGCTCGGTGTATTTTTTGCGAAATATGACTGGCATTTTACGCTATGGTTATTGCCAAAATTTACCCACTGGTTTTTTAAAAATTTTGGAAGCAGAATAAGCGAACCTGAGACAAAATTTATTTTTCTTGTGCTTTTCGGATTTGGAGGACTTGCCCTGACAGCAAAGAGCGAGGCAGTTTTGCCGGCTTATCTGGTTGGGATGGTGTTAGCACCATTTTTTGTTCAAAATAGAATCTTCAGTCAGAGGATGCGTGCAACAGCTTTTAGCATTTTCACGCCATTCTTTTTCTTGATGGCTGGCTCTTTAATTAAACTTTCTGTAATATGGAGCAGCGGTTTTTTAATATTTATGTTTCTTCTGGTTAAGATGGCGGCAAAGTTTATAGGGGTTCTGCCTCTTGCAAAAGCGTTCAAGTTTGGGAAAAAGGGGAGTATGTTCACCACTCTGCTTATGTCAACAGGTCTAACATTTGGAACAATATCAGCCCTTTTCGGCTATACAAACAATATTATTAATCAGGAGCAATATACAATACTTGTGACAGCAGCAATACTCTCAGGAGTTGTGCCAACCATAATTGCTCAGATGTGGTTTCAGCCGGGAAAGAATAATAACGAATAAATCTCCTTCCCTTGTATCAGCGCCTTTTTATTTTGAGTAAATGATTTACAGCTTTCGAGAATCATTGTCTGCGAGAAAAAGAGATCGGTTCGATATTCCAAATCTTTTCAGCATATTCCCTGATTGCCCTGTCTGATGAAAATTTCCCTGAACGCGCAATATTCAGGATAGCCATCTTTGTCCATTTCTCCTTATCGAGATAGTTTTTGGCTATGACATCCTGACAACTTATATAGGACTCATAGTCTGCAAGCACGAAAAATCTATCCTCATCAAGCAAGGATCTGGCTATGGGAACGAAAAGAGACGGATTTTCAGGGCTAAAAAAACCATCCATGAGTTGGTTTAACGCCTGTCTGAGTTCGGGATTTCTTTCATAGAACATATATGGGTTGTATGAATTCCTCATAGCAATTATCTCTTCTGCAGTGAGTCCAAATAAAAAGAAATTTTCCTCTCCAACCTCTTCCCTGATCTCTATATTGGCCCCGTCCAGCGTCCCGATAGTCAAAGCGCCATTGAGCGTGAATTTCATATTCCCCGTCCCGGATGCTTCAAAGCCTGCTGTCGAGATTTGCTCTGAGAGTTCGGCAGCAGGTATTATCTTTTGTGCAATCGAAACCCCGTAATTTGGGACAAAGATAACCTGCAGTTTTTTCTTGACGGCTGGATTTTCATCAATCGCATGAGCTACTGAATGAATAAGCTTTATAATGAGCTTGCACATATAATAGCCCGGGGCGGATTTGCCTGCAAATAATATGGTTCGGGGGGTAAAAGTATCATGTGTTCTGCCCTCAGAAATCCTGTTATAAAGGGTTATCGCATGAAGTATATTCAGCATCTGCCTCTTATATTCGTGAAGCCTCTTGACCTGGCAGTCAAGCATAAAACGGGGCCTGAAAGAGATATTAAAGACAAGGTTTAGGTAGCTCGAGAGAGATTGTTTATTAGCCTCTTTGATCTCCCTGAATCTACGCCTGAACTCAGAATTATCCGCCATTTGTTCGAGCTCTTTAAGTCTGCTCAAGTCTTTTATCCAGGAATCCCCTATGGCATCAGATATAAGTGCAGAGAGCCCCGGATTGGACTCAAGCAGCCAACGGCGGTGGGTGATTCCATTTGTGACGTTCCTGAACTTTTCAGGGAATATTTTATAAAAATCATGAAAGACGTGTTCTTTAATAATCTTTGAATGCAGTTCAGATACACCATTAACGGTGTGGCTTCCCACTATCGCGAGACGAGCCATATTTACCCGCCTCTCACTATCTCCTGTCACTATGGCAACTGTGGATTTAATATTATCATCGGGAAAATTCTCCCCAACCTGAATTAGAAATCTCCTGTCAATCTCAAGAATAATTTGCAGGTGGCGGGGCAGCAGATAGGCAAACAGCCCTTCCGTCCATGTCTCTAACGCCTCGGGCAGGACGGTATGATTGGTATAGGAGAATGTCTTAACAGTTATATCCCACGAGTCTTCCCATGATAGCCCTTCTTCGTCAACGAGGATCCGCATTAATTCAGCAATGGCAATGGAGGGATGGGTGTCGTTTAATTGTATCGAGACCTTATCAGGAAATTCATTATAGGTGGAATGAAATTTCCTGTATCTCCTAACGATGTCTTTAAGTGTTGCGGCAACGAAGAAATACTGTTGCTTTAGACGCAGTTCCTTGCCTGCAAGAGACTGGTCATCAGGATATAAAACCTTCGAGATAGTCTCGCTGTAATTCTTGTTTTCCATAGCTTTAATGTAGTCGCCGTTATTGAAGTATTCGAGGTCGAAGTCTCGTGTTGACTTTGCAGACCAAAGCCTGAGAGTATTGACTGTGTCATTGCCAAAACCAGGCACAGGGTAATCGTAGGCCATAGCTATGACATCTTCTGTATCCTTCCAGACCATATGCATCCTGTCTCTGCCGCAAGTAATTGTTTCAACCCACCCGCGGAAGCGAACGGGGCAAAGGACTTCTGGTCTTGGGAATTCCCATGGATTACCGTATCTGAGCCAGTTGTCGGGTGTCTCTATCTGAAAGCCATCTTTAATGCGCTGAGAGAATATGCCATACTCATATCTGATACCGTAACCATAAGCCGGATACTGAAGGGATGCAAGAGAATCAAGAAAACAAGCTGCCAGTCTCCCTAGACCGCCATTTCCAAGTCCGGCATCCCATTCGAGTTCAAGTAAGTCTTCATAATTGAAATCGAAGCATGAAACTGCATTTTTGTAGTCTTCAGTTAATCCAAGATTGCTGATATAGCTGTCCAGAAGTCTGCCTAAGAGAAATTCCAGAGATAGATAATAAGCCCTTTTTACATTTTTTTCATAATAATATTGCTGTGTTTTCATCCAGTTCTGGACAAGGTGGTCTCTTACTGAAAGAACAACAGCCTGAAATTTATCCCTCTTGGTAGCTGAATAAATGTCTTTTGCAAGTGAATACGTAAGGTGTTCAATCATCAATTCATAAGAACTTTTTTCAAAGATTGCCATATATCACCTCTGACTTGGATTTTGTCTTTTTGTTGTCCTGAACATTAAAAACTTGTTTCATAAATTATAGAATATTAATGCAATTTATGGGTAAACTTGCGAACATCTACATTTAAACCCCTGTTTAGAACAATTTGAGTGCTTCACCATCCTGCTAATCGTTATTTGGTAATGAATCATCTGCCTATCCCGTGGTTGCAGTTGCTTATGATACAATATCAAAGGTGTCCAAAATAATATTCAAGCAGGGATATGAGACGATTTCGTTGCCAAAGAACTACCTTCATCAATGTCCTAAAATAGCGATAGGCGCCACTTCATCGTGACCCTGAGCAAAGCGAAGGGGAAGCAATCTCGCCTTTTCTGACGAGATTGCCATGAACCCTACGGGGTTTCGCAATGATCTGATTTATGATCTAACGGCTATCTTAAGGGCATGGGTAAGCCTTTGTGAGGTTTCATATTAATTTAATTTTAATTTTGAAGCATTGGCAGTTGAGGCTTCTGCTTCGTCTTCAACCTCCTTGAGGTTGCCCGTGGCTTTGGCTCTAGAAATCGCATCATATCTCTCGGATCCCAAAGTATCTAAGAATTTATTTTAGACAGGCATGATTTAAAATACTCTTTTATTTATAATACATTAAAAAAGCAAGTTCATGTTATATTGTTCTGTTTAGTAGATGCTATTTAAAGAGGCTTTCTTAAGTAGCTCAGAGATCAATCTTTATTGATTGTAGGAGTCCAGCATAAAGAGCCTTTATCAACGAATAACCTCTTTTTTTAACATGGCACGGTGCAAGATTTGCAATGCTGAATCAATCTACATCTCAAAAGAGCTCGCAGTATGCCTCAAATGCATCAGAGAAAATCCGGAGGTAGCTCTCAATATCTCAAAAGAGGCGCACACAAGAAGCAGAAATGCGTTTGGACTTCCCCAGGAACCGCCCAAAGACCACGAAGGAGTCCCTTGTAACATTTGCATAAATGAGTGCAGAATCCCCGAAGGTAAAATTGGCTACTGCGGTTTGCGAAAAAACGAAGGAGGAAAGCTCTTTGGGGTGTCTCCAGAAGAGGGCAAGCTCTCATGGTATCACGACCCGCTTCCTACAAACTGTGTAGGAGACTGGGTATGTCCCGGCGGCACAGGCGCTGGTTATCCAAAGTATGCCTATTCGAGAGGTCCTGAATTTGGTTATTTAAATCTTGCCGTCTTCTTCCGAGCCTGCACCTTTAATTGTCTCTACTGCCAGAACTGGCACTTCAGGAGTGAGACTCCAAAGCCTCATAAGGCATCTATAAAGCAGCTTGTCGCAGATGTTGACGAAAGGACATCCTGCATCTGCTACTTCGGGGGCGACCCTACCCCTCAGCTTCCCTTTGCGATAAAGGCATCAAAGGCTGCCCTTGAAAACAATGAAAACAGAATACTCAGGATATGCTGGGAAACAAACGGTTCCATGCATAAAGGATTCCTTGATGAGATGTTAGAGTTATCCCTGAATTCAGGAGGCTGCATCAAGTTCGATTTAAAGGCGTGGGACGACAATCTTCATAAGATTCTGACAGGGGTCAGCAATAAAAGGACTCTTGAGAACTTTCTGTATGCAGGACAAAAAGCCAGCCTTAGAGAGAATCCACCTCTTATTATTGCAAATACGCTTATAGTTCCGGGTTATATAGACACTAAAGAAATCAGTGGCATAGCTGCCTTTATCGCTGGAGTAAATTCAGAAATCCCGTATAGTTTGCTCGCCTTCTACCCCCATTTTTATATGTCGGATATCCCTTTTACCTCAAAGATTCTCGCTTGGGACTGTCTCAAAGCCGCAGAGAAAGAAGGTCTAAAGAGGGTCAGGATAGGCAATGTTCACTTGCTGAGGTAAGAAGGAGAAAGAAATTACAGCATATTTGGAACAAATTGTTAAGTCAAAGCCCTTTTTCTGATATTCCATATTGATTTTTATAAAGCACATATAGAACTAAACCCAAAATACTTGCTGCTACAACAGAAAAAAACCAGCTTAGCGAGAGGGCGATTGACATATCGGAAGGGACGCCCATTGAACCCAGGAAAACTACGAAGGAAAGTTCCCTTAATCCTATGCCAGATATAGATATTGGTATCAATGAAATTAAGGTAATCATAGGCATAAATATTGAAATGATCAATAAAGATATATTGTAAGACATTCCAACTGAGAGTATAAAAACTGCGAAGATTCCAGACATTTGAACGATAAACGAGTATAAAAGGCATTTTATTAAAATATCTCGTTTTGTCTTATAAATGTCAAAATATTCATATATGCTATGGAGCAATTTAATGCCTCCTCCAACCCTGTAGCTGAAGAGAATGAAACTGATAAAAATAAAGAGAAAAAATATCCCCGGTGTCAACCAGATAAGTATATTTTGTGTAGAGATTTCCAGATACTTGAGCCCGAAGGGAAAAGCAATCATGCCGATAATCATGAGGGCGGATAAGCCGATGTATCTATCCATAAAGACTGATGCTATTGCGATAACACTACTTTCAGGATTGATGCGGTTTATTTTTAAATTCTCTTTACCCCGATTTTCAGAGGGCGTATTTTTCAACTCTCTGCTCAAATAATAAGCCTTTACAGCATCACCCCCGATTATACCCGGCAGACAGATGTTGAAAAATGAGCCTATCATATACATCGAAAAAAGCCTTTTTATAGAAATCTTCTGGCTTATAAGCAGTGCCCATCTCAAGGATGAGATATATATTGAAAAGATATAGAGTCCGATGGCTGAGGCAAATGCTAAAGGGTTTATTAATTTGATATATTCGATTATAGTCTCTATACTTACTTTTGAAATCAACAAATAAAGCAAGCCCGAGCTAACGGAAAGCTTCAAAATAAAAAGAAGAAGAGTCTTCAGTTTTTTATCTGCCTGAGCCAATTATCTTTTTAATCGTATAGATAGGTTTTTTCTGGCTTTCATGATAGACCCTGATTATCATCTCACCTAACAGCCCCATTCCAACAAACTGAAACCCGATAATCAGAAGCAGCACCCCAAGAAGTAACAATGGCCTCGTCCCTATATCAACTGCATATATCAACTTTTCCAAAGTAAGATATAAGCATATTGCAGTGCCTATAACACTGAAGATCATTCCTATAGGTCCGAAAAACTGCATCGGTTTTGTGGAGAAGCTCTGGAGGAATTTTATGGTTAGCAGATCAAGCAAGACCTTTATGGTTCGGGAGATGCCGTATTTTGACTTTCCCCTTAGCCTTGGATAATGAGTTGTTTCTATTTCGTTAATCCTCACCCCATACCAGCTTGCAAGAGCTGGGATGAACCTGTGCATCTCTCCGTAAAGTCTGAGGTTTTTGATTACTTCTCTTCTGTAAGCCTTAAGAGAGCAGCCATAGTCGTGAAGTCTAACGCCGGTAACCTTGCTGATAAGCCAGTTGGCTATGATTGAAGGAAGCCTGCGCGAGAAGAAGGGGTCTTTCCTTTTTTTTCTCCAGCCGCTCACAAGGTCATATCCCTTCAAGGCATCTATCAGTCTCGGGATGTCGGCGGGGTCGTTTTGGAGGTCACCGTCCATAGTGATAACAATATCTCCCCTTGAGAGATCAAATCCTGCAGCAAAAGCAGCCGTCTGTCCAAAATTCCTTCGCAGGCTTAGGACGACCACATTTTTGTCATTTTTCTGTATTTCCTCAAGATGGTCAAGGGTGTTATCCTGACTGCCGTCATCAACATAGAGTATTTCGTAGTCAAGCTTTGTTTCATTAAGAACATCCTTTAACCTCTTGTGCAGAATATGCACATTTTCCTCTTCATTGTAAAGCGGTATCACTACGGAAATATTCATCTAATCCTCAGTATTTTGCAGGTTTGGCAGTCTCAAGACCTCTGAAATTATAACAGATAAAAATAGTATATTCCCTCAAAATATTTTTTTTATCATATATTGTTATAACCCTTTTTTCAAACCTCTCTGATGCCGCCATTATTTCCGGAGGCATATCGGTGTTGCCCATTCTTACGAATATCGCATTAACTACAGTATTGGCATCCTTTTTTCTTATCTCGTTGACGCGGCTGTTTATATCTGGCCAGAGGTCATATTGATTCATCCTCCTGCCAAGGTTTATGCAATAAGTCTCGGGCTTCCCTTCCACATAAAATGCAAGCTGGCTGGATACCTGATAGCTGTCGGAAAAGATAAGCACCTCATTTTCTTTTGAGAGGGAAGAATAAATAGCGCTGACTTCTGCGCCCAGATTGCTCCAACCCCTTAGCCGGGAGGTTGGGTCAGATTTAGTCGGTAGGTTTAACATTGAAGGATAATGACCGACAACTGTTACAGCAAAGGCGATGATAATTCCGACTGCCGTTAGAACAACCGCAGCCTTAGACTTTTTTATGCCTGAATTCAGATAATATCCCGAAAAGGCAATCAGGGCAGTAATATAGCCGTGCATAGCCCAGTTTGCCTGAACCTTGCCTTGAAGGCTTTTGAGCAGAAAAAAAGCCAAAATCGGGATTGAAAAAAAGAAAAGAAATCTTCTTTTGACATCATAATTGCATCCCTTAAAAAGACGATATAGCATCAACAAAAAAAGAAGAGGGGTTATGACTCCGATCTGAGACGCTGTGAATTCACCAAAAGTGTGGAGTGATAACCTGAAACCGTCTGCAACGCCAACATGCCCCAGAGTGTGTTTTAATGTCACCCAGTCGTTCTGGATATTCCATAAAATAACAGGACTGAATATCAAAAGGGCTGTGATTAGAGCAATATAAGGCGTAAAAGTTTTGAGCAGCCACTTTTTATCAGATAAAAGCAGAAAAAGAAAGCCGCACAAAAAGAAAAAAGCCATCGTGTATTTTGTAAGGAGACCCAACCCTGTTGTTATCCCAACGAGCAGCCATATTTTAATGGCGGATAATTTATGGCTTGAATAGCTTATGCTTGAAAATCTCTCTGAATTTTTTACTGCTAACCAGAAGACATATAACGACAATATCCAGAAAAAAATAAATGGGGAATCTATCGAAAAAATGATACCAAAAGGCGTGAAGAGAGGAATTGTCTGAAAAAGCAAAGAACCAAAAACAGCAGCGGGGGTGTTGTGATATAAGTCTTTTATAAGTTTATACAAGAACACACTGCTTAATGCCGAAAATAACACTGCCATTACTCTTATGCCAAACTCGTTATCACCGAAGACAGATGTCCCAAGGTATATCAAATAAGCAATTAGGGGTCCCTTTGAGTAATAACTAAGGTCAAGCCGTCTTGACCATTCCCAGTAGTGGGCTTCATCAGGACTCAGGTCTAAAGGTCCATTTGCTATATAGTAGATCCTGAAAATGCTGACAACTGTCAGCGAAAAAATAAAAAAAGCCTCATGAGTGTCTAATTTTTTATTCAATATTGTAAGTTTTGCGAGACTTATAACGAATACGGAGACGGCTGAACCAAAAAGCGCCCCTGCTATCACATCGCCCGGATAATGCACTCCGACATAAATCCTTGAAAAGGCAGTCATAAAGGCAAGCAAAGCGAGATAAAAAAGCGCCCACCCAGAAACCATCTTTCTTGTTGTGAAATAAAGTCCTACCAAAATTGCAAAGGCATTGGAAGCATGATTAGATGGCATGGAAAAAGACTTTGTGCATCCTACAAGAACCCTTGCATCATATAGTTCATTGCAGGGTCTTGCTCTTGCTATAAGGTGCTTCAGTTCATTTGTTAGCCAGTCGGTTAGGATAAAAGAACAAAAAGTTATCAAAACAGCATAGAAACTTGCTTGTATCAAAAAGGCTTTTTGTGAATTCGCTTGTTTATAATTTGCCCAAAAAAGGTATGCGAAAAATGGCAATAGAAAAAAATAGCTTTTTTGGGTCAGTAAAGGCATGAGAAAGTCAAAAAAAATATTGGCAAAATCTTTATTAATATAAAGGAAGAGATTTCTGTCTAAGTCTAAAAGATTCAAGAGCAAGTCCTTTAGTGGTGAGCATAGGATTAAAATGCCGAAGGCGGGAGTCGAACCCGCACAGCCTTGCAGCTACCAGACCCTGAACCTGGCGCGTCTGCCAATTCCGCCACTTCGGCAATTGTTTGTTATTTTAACATGATTTGTTTTTTTTGTTAAATCGTATTGGGTGGTGGGGTTTTCGGGTAAATTGACAAAATTCCCCGTTTAAAATTAAAATATGTATTAGTAAAGGGGAGTAGCTGAATCGGTGATATCGTCAGCACGGCTTCATAAAAAGCCCGGTGTCATCGGTTAGTCAACTAACAAGCGAGACCTTTGCCACAATGTATGTTCATGGTGGTAAAGGTCTTTTTCTTAGTGAAATTTAGAAGACTATGAAAGGAGGCAAAGATGAATACCCTTAAAACAATGGTTTTAATGGTAACTCTTACCGTTATGCTGGTCGGTGTGGGCGCAATTCTTGGCGGAAGGTCGGGAATGACAATTGCTCTAATACTTGCATTTGGCATCAATTTTATTACTTACTGGTTCAGCGACAAGATAGTGCTTAAAATGTATCGTGCAAGGCAGGTTTCTGAGGCTGATGCGCCTGACCTTTACAGTATAGTCAGAAAGCTTGCTCAAAAGGCAGGGCTTCCTATGCCAAAGGTTTACATTATAGATCAGGATCAGCCTAATGCCTTTGCTACTGGGAGAAATCCTGCTCATGGGGCAGTTGCAGCAACGACCGGCATTATGCGGATTCTTTCAAGGGAAGAATTAGAAGGTGTGATGGCACACGAGCTCGCCCATATCAAGAACAGGGATATTCTCGTAAGCACAATTGCAGCAGCCATTGCAGGCGCTATAAGCTATCTCGCACAGATGGCTCAATGGGCTATGATATTCGGCGGCAGAAGCGATGAAGAAGGTGGAGGCAATCCTATTGCTGCAATAGTAATGATGATTGTAGGACCTATCGCCGCAATGCTTGTCCAGATGGCTATTTCTCGTGCACGAGAATATGGAGCAGACGAAGGAGGAGCAAGGATAGCAGGCAATCCGATGTATCTCGCCAGCGCTTTAAATAAACTTGACATGGCATCAAGGCAGATACCTATGAACGCTAATCCAGCGACTTCTCACATGTTTATCGTAAATCCACTTTCCGGGGGGGCGTTATTAAGACTTTTCAGCACCCACCCGCCCATTCAGGACAGAATTGCAAGACTAAAAGCCATGAGAATGAATTAATAAAGAATATAAACTTTAGAAGGTCGGGAGATGAACACTCAATCCCCGACCTTTTTTTTATCCATCCTGACAGCTCTCTCTATATCTCTTTTTACCTCTTTTTCTTTAATCTTCTCTCTTTTCTCATACAATCTCTTCCCTTTGGCGAGTCCAATCTCAACCTTTGCAAAAGGACCTTTAAAGTAAATCTTAAGTGGTATGAGTGAATATCCCTTTTGAAGCAGTTTGCCCTTTAGCCGTATTATCTGGTTCTTATGAATAAGAAGCTTTCTTGTTCTTAAGGGGTCATGATTAAGAATATTACCGTGGCTATATGGGCTTATGTGGCAATTCAGGAGAAGCGCTTCGTTATCTTTGATAAGCACATAGCTGTCCTTTAGGTTTACCCTTCCGTCTCTGAGGGATTTAACCTCCGTTCCCAAAAGAACAATGCCTGTTTCCAGCGAATCTTCTATAAAATAATCGTGATATGCCTTGCGATTTTGTGCAACAATCTTCATTGAAGATTATATCATAACACTGGCGTCTAAAGTTTAAAATAACATTCAAGCAGGGATATGACACGATTTCTTTGCCAAAGACTACCTTAGTCCATGTCCTAAAATAGCGATCCCTGAGCAAAGCGAAGGGGAAAAAATCTCACCTTTTCTGACGAGATTGTCACGAACCCTATGGGTTCTCCCAATGACCTGTAAATCCATAGGTTTATGATCCTACGGCTATTTTAGGGGCATGTGTAAGCCTTTGTGAGACTTCATATTACTTTTGCAGTATTGACAGTTGAGACTTCCGCTTCGTCTTCAGCCTTTTTGAGGTTACCCGTGGCATTGGCTACAGAAATCGCATCATATCCCTCGGATTGCAAAGTATATAAGAAGTTATTTTGGACGGGGACGAAATAAACCATAACATTTCTGTAACATTTCTGTAATATTTCTGTAACATTCTTCTGTTAGAATTTACGATATTTAATATGGTCAAAAATACTTTTAATTATTTCAAAAATTCTCTTCATGACTAATAAACTATCTACGCTTAGAAAAATCTGGGAAAAAACAATTGAGTCTTCTCTTTTTTTGTGCGCTATATCGTCGGTTTTCATCACTGTAAGCATAGTGGTGATTTTGTCTTATGAGACTTACAGCTTTTTTGGAGAGGTGTCACCTATCGAGTTTTTTACAGGAACTGAATGGACGCCTCTTTTTGCAGACCCTAAATTTGGTATTATACCCCTTGTAATGGGGACTTTGCTGACCACATTCATAGCGCTTGTGGTCGCATTACCGCTGGGAGTGCTGGCAGCGGTATATTTAAGTGAATACGCCCCTCATAAAGTAAGGGAGATAGTAAAGCCCATTTTAGAACTTTTGGAAGCAGTCCCAACGGTTGTTTACGGCTATTTTGCCCTCCTTTTTCTGACTCCTATACTCCAGAAATTTATGACCGAATTGTCAGGGTTCAACGCCCTGAGCCCAGGTCTAATTATAGGCATTATGATAATTCCATATGTAAGCTCAGTGAGTGAAGACGCTATGAAGGCTGTTCCAATGCATATTAGAGAGGGTTCATACGCGATGGGCGCAACAAAGCTCCAGACAGCATTCAAGGTCATCATTCCAGCAGCATTTTCTGGCATTGCAGCAGCTTTTGTCATGGGTATCTCCAGAGCAGTAGGTGAGACGATGGTTGTAGCCGTCGCGGCTGGAATGATGCCCAATTTAACTATCAACCCTATGGAGCCTGTCCAAACTCTTACAGCCTATATAGTTCAGGTAAGCCTTGGGGATGTTCCTCACGGCACAATTGAATATAAATCTATTTTTGCTGCCGGGATAACCCTATTTATGATGACTCTTATTTTCAATATAATAGGCTTCTGGTTAAGAAAAAGAATTCGGGAGGCGTATTAAAAAATGGATAGTAGAGATGGGATGTAAAGACTTTAAAATAAAAAGCTTGCTATGAACCATTCGCTATCCGCTATTCACTAAATTATGGAAGACATTAGACAAAGAATAAAATATAACAAATTCTGGAGTTTTATTTTCTTGATTGCTGGGCTCTCGGCAACTCTTGTGGGTCTTTTCCTGCTTGCGGTATTATTTATAGATTTATTCATAGACGGTTCAGAGCGCTTGACTTATAAGTTTCTCTCATCCTTCCCTTCGAGATTCCCTGAAGAAGCTGGGATTCTCTCAGCATGGGTAGGCAGTTTCCTGGTCCTCTTTGTTACCGCTCTTGCAGCTATTCCTTTGGGCGTTGCTGCAGGTATTTATCTTGAGGAATACGCCCCTAAAAACTGGCTTACAAACATTATTGAGATTAATATAGCGAATCTTGCGGGCGTCCCTTCAATTGTTTACGGGCTTCTTGCCCTCGGGTTATTTGTATATTTCTTTAAATTTGGAGAAAGCATATTGACCGGCGGGCTGACTCTAGCGCTTCTTATACTGCCCATGGTTATTATGACTACAAGGGAAGCTATCAGAGCTATCCCAAATTCTATCAGGGAGGCATCTTATGCATTAGGGGCGACCAAGTGGCAGACTGTTCAGTGGCATATACTTCCGTATTCCCTTGGAGGCATTCTGACAGGAATTATAATTGGGCTGTCGAGGGCTATTGGCGAGACTGCCCCGATTATTACAGTAGGCGCTCTGACATTTATAGCCTTTTTGCCTGCTTCACCTATAACCTCCGAATTTCCCTTCATCTCCTTTAAGTGGCTTTTTGATCCCTTTACTGTTATGCCTATACAGATGTTTAACTGGGTTTCAAGACCGCAGCCAGAATTTCAGATAAATGCTGCTGCCGCTGGTATAATACTAATGATTATGACTCTAATTATGAACGGCATCGGCATCCATATAAGATATAAATTCAGAAAGAAGATAAAATGGTAGCTAAAAATATAAAGGCAGAAGTAAAAGAGCTGAATTTCTTTTACGGAAGCTCTCATACCCTGAAAAACATTAACCTGACCATATTCGAAAAGAAGGTCACAGCACTGATAGGTCCTTCAGGCTGTGGTAAGACTACTTTGCTCAGATGTTTCAACAGGATGCACGACCTTTATCCCAACAATAGATATGAGGGCGAAATAATCCTACTACCCGAAAAAGTCAACATTATATCGTCGGCAATTGATCCCATTGAAGTAAGAATGAGAATCAGCATGGTTTTTCAGAAGCCAAATCCCTTCCCTAAAACTATCTTTGAGAATGTAGCATACGGTATGAGGGTGAGGGGGGTTAATAATAAAAAAATTCTCTATGAAACCGTTGAAAAATCACTAAGAGGTGCAGCCTTATGGGATGAAGTAAAAGATAGAATTGATAAACCAGCCTTTGACCTATCAGGAGGGCAGCAGCAAAGACTATGTATTGCGCGGGCTCTCGCAACAAATCCCGAAATATTGCTTTTTGATGAACCCACATCAGCACTTGATCCGATCGCTACTTCAAAAATAGAGGAACTTATTGTAGAATTAAAAAATGAGGTTACGATTATAATAGTCACCCATAACATGCAGCAGGCTGCAAGGGTCTCTGAATATACAGCATTTATGTATCTTGGCGAGATTATTGAATACGGCAAAACTGAAAAAATATTCACAACCCCTTCCGAGAAGCTGACAGAAGATTATATAACAGGGAGGTTCGGATAAATGGCAATCTTTGACGATGAATTAATTAGGCTTAAAGAGAAGATTCTCGAGATGGGTGCACTTGTAGAAAATGCTATTAAAAACTCTATTAAATCTCTTCTTGAAAAAGATAACGATCTTGCTAAGGCAGTCATTCAAAAAGACCATCTTGTTAATGCCCTTGATGTTGAGATAGATGAAGAATGCATAAGGTTGATTGCCCTTAGACAACCGAAAGCCACTGATCTACGTTTTATTACAACTGCCATGAAAATAGTCACAGACATGGAGCGGATGGGCGACCTTGCTGTTAACATTGCAGAGAGGGCTTTAGATCTTAATAAAGAGCCTGATATAAAGCCTTATGTTGATATTCCAAAAATGAGAGACATTGCCCTCGGTATGACAAGAGACGCCCTCGATGCCTTTGTTCATAAAGATAAAAAACTTGCTATGGATGTAATCATGAGAGACGATGAGATTGACGACCTCAAGCACGCCATTATCAGCGAACTACTTTTTCTCATGCTCGAAGACCCTAATGTAATTTGCAGGGCCATGAGGATTACATTTATAGCACAGTATCTCGAAAGATTTGCTGACCATGCAACAAATATTGCCGAGATGGTCGTTTATCTCGTTGAGGGCAAGTTTATCAGACATACTAACATTTCGGAATAATTTTATAACCTTTTTCTTTATTTATTTTTTCAATCTATATCTTTTTGGAACCCCGTCCAAGTTCCTTTTCGGCAATTTATTGGGTTGAATCATACCTGCCCAAAATAACTTCTTAAATGCTTTGCAATCCGAGGGATATGATGCGATTTCTGTAGCCAATGCCACGGGTAATCTCAAAAAGGCTGAAGACGAAGCGGAAGCCTCGACTGCTGATGTTGCAAAAGTAATATGAAGTCCCACAAAGGCTTACCCATGCCCCTAAAATAGCCGTAGGATCATAAATCTATTTACAGGTCATTGGGAGAACCCGTAGGGTTCGTGGCAATATCATCAGAAAAGGCGAGATTGCTTCCCCTTCGCTTTGCTCAGGGTCGCAAAGACGAGGTGCTTATGGCTATTTTTAGGACATGGACGAAGGTAGTTCTTTGACAAAGAAATCGCCTCATATCCCTGCTTGAATATTATTTTGGGAACCAGTGGGTTTATTTATAAAAATACCCGAACATATTAATCCCCATCATGTAAAGATAATTATCACTGCCAGAGAAGTCAATGCTGACTCAAATTCAAAATAGTAAATCTATGAGAGTTATTTCTTTTCTTCCAGCTTTATTAACTCCTCTATTTTGAGCCCAATGCTGACTTCGCCACGAAAAAGACTGCCTGTCTTGTGTTTTGAGAATCTTGTTTGAACAAGGTCGTATAAACTCTGAGGCAAAGGGATAAACTTTGCTTTTTTAGTTAAAACTGGTGCATTTTTTAGGTAAAAATCTACGAATTCTTTTACTTCAGGCTTGTTCGATGCAGACTTTGCGCTTACATAAATAAAAAGTGGTCTCGAAAGTGGCGAATAGGTGCTTTTCATGACAGTTTCATCAGATGGCAAAACAGCGCCTTTTCCTGCGTCAATCGATATTAGTTTAAGCTTATTCTTATTCTCCTCGTAATAGGCATATCCTATATATCCAATGGCATTTTTGTCCCTGCTGATACCCTGAACAAGGACATTATCATCCTCACTCGCTGTGAAATCAGCCCTCGAAGATTTTAACTTTCCAACAACTGTTTCAGTGAAGTAATCGAATGTCCCAGAATCTGCGCCTGGCCCATAGAGATTAAGAGGGGCATCTGGCCAATCTGCCCTTATCTGATTCCATCTCTTAACATTACCATGGGCCTTTGGCTCCCACATTTTTTTCAACTCAGAAATTGTTAGACTCTTAACCCATGTATTATGAGGATTAACTACTATTGCAATAGCATCATAGGCTATAGGAAGCTCAATAAACTGAATACCGTTTTTCTCGCAGGCTTCTATTTCCTTTTTAATAATCGGTCTCGATGCGTTGGTAATATCCGTTTCCCCCCTGCAGAATTTCTTGAACCCGCCTCCAGTGCCTGAAATCCCAACCGTAACCTTTATAGCACCCCTTTTAGCCTTTTGAAACTCTTCGGCAACAGCTTCAGTAATAGGGTAAACCGTGCTTGAACCATCAACTCTCACCGTTTTTGCAAGCACTGCCTCTGGCATAAAACATAAAAAATACAAAAAGAACACTGTAATAAGACTTAAGATTAAACTAATAAACATTTTACCTCCTTGTGGTGAAAACATTTTAAAGTTTATAGATAGAACCTTCGCAGTTGTTTTTTCTGTAAACTTGTGATTAACAATGGTTTCAGCCATTTTTTAAATTAATATAAAGTCTCATCTATCCAAAATAGAATTTAAAGAAGAAGCCTCAATCGGGTAAAATTTTTTTGCAAAAACCAAAATCTGAAGAAGGTTCCTACGGATAATTATAGCAGTATTTTTATACAGATTCTATAGATACTTTCTAAGAACGAGTTTTATTAGGCGGTGATGGAGATGGGTGCAGAAAAAGGAGCAAAAGGGTTCACCTGCTATCAACAGTTTGTGGCGATGCTTTTTCAGATAGGGCGGGCTCATTACCTAAGGAAGATATGTGGTGGGCTTGCAAGTTTACATGGAAAGATAAGGTATCTTGGCATCAAAGGGGCTTCTAAGCACGACATTATCTTATGCAAAGGCAAATGAACATAAGCCATGGCAGTTATATCAGAAGGTGTTTTACCAGTTATTATGGAAATGTCGGACTTTAGCCTCTGGCAGGAAGAAGTTTAGATTCAAAAACAAGCTTTTTAGTCTTGATGGAAGTGTGATAGAGTTATGGGCAAGCCTATTTGACTAAGCGAAGTTCAGACAGACAGAGGGGTGATAAAGTTGCATTTACTTTTAGACCATAAAAGATATTTGCCAGTATTTGCTCATGTAACCGAGGGCAAGGCGCATGAGGTAAATATAGCAAAGGGGTTGTCATTTCCAAAGGGTTCTAGGGGGTTATGGGGATTAATTATACTCTTTTTTCTGAGTGGACTGGAAAGGAAGTTTACTTTGTAATGAGGCAGAAGGACGATGCTAAATTCAGAGTTGTTCAGGAAAGGTCTGTTCCGATGGGAAACTGAAAGACCAGATAATAGAGCTTGAAGGTTTCTAGACAAAACAAGACTGTTGTTCTCCTTGCGTGTTTAAGAATAAATTCCTCATTAGTAAATAGTATTTCTTTAAGAGTGTTTTTGCTAATCATAAATCATCCTTTTATAAATGATAATTTATACGATTTTGTCCTTATGCAAAGGATAAAAAAGAAGGCGTCTTTGCTTTTCTCCGGGGTCTTCACATTCCTGTTGGGTATTTTGTGATGCTGTAAAACGCTCAAAGCTATCCCTATTATCAAACTTTATAATTTCTATCGCCTATTTTTTATGAATAATACCTTGCTTTAAGTTATAATCTTTATTATGGGCAAGGAAATTGAGAATCCTGATGACTTTTCTTTCAAGCCTTTTAAAAACCTGAGTGAGGTTATCCGTAATAAAGGCTTCCAGCTATCCAAAAAGGAGCTTAAAACTGATGATGCCTTGAGCGATGAGGAGCTTTTTATAGCTGCTATGAGAGAGGTGAAAGAGATAAAGGAGTTTAGAAATCTCGCTGTGGAAAGCAAAAAACGCCCTCAGAAGTTACACAAGTTAGATCCTGATCAGGGAATTTTAGATGAGCTATCAGAAATCGTTAAAGGTAAAGGCAGGATTAATCTCAGGGATACCCAGGAATATGTCGAATGGTTTAACCCAAAATATGCCAATATTTATAGAAAAGATTTAGCAAAAAAGCTTCATGAAGGGGCATTTTCAGTGCAGGATTATCTTGATATGCACGGCATGACCCTCGAAGATGCCGAGATTGCTGTTGAAACTTTTATAAATGACTCGCTTATCAAAGAATTCAGATGTATTAAATTCATTCATGGCAGGGGACTCAGGTCGCCGACTGGTGAGGCGGTTCTTAAAAATGCCCTGATTAAGTGGCTTATGGGAAGGTATCACAAGCATGTCATAGCCCTTGCTACAGCCCCTTACAATAACGGCGGGCTTGGGGCGCTATATGTTCTTTTAAGAAAAAGGAAATCCCGCTGATATCGTTGCTGCACAGAGAAACTAAAAACTCATGAAGATAGGCACTATAAGCGATTACATTAATGTTAAGACTATTATCATATTCACGATTCAATTTATTCTAATCCTGACCCTTGTTGGTTATCCTGCATGGAAAGACAGGGGAGAAGAGTGTCTCAAATGCCATTCTGATATGCAAAAGATGACAAAATTAGGTTATCCGCAATTTTATGTTACACAGGAAATGATTGAGAAGCAGGGCAAACACCCAAATGTTAGGTGTCAGGAATGTCATCTTGGCAATCCAAGGGCAACTGATGTCCAGAAGGCTCATGAAGGGATGTTGTCCGTTCTTCTTATAAGTGAAAAGGGTGAGGTTCTTAATCGTAGAGACCTTTATCCAAAGCCTTTGATTCCATCGGGAGATGACATGATCAGGAATTTGCTGCCTCAGGTCGAGTATGAAGGCAAGTTATATCCCCACCCCGACATTAGGAATGTCTTGTGGCATGATAGAGATCCGATAACCTTCAACTATGACCCAGCCATTACAAAGAAAACCTGCGGCAAATCAAACTGTCACCCACAGGAGGCAAAGGAGTTTCATACCACCATTATGGCTACTAATTTCAGGCAGCGAACCATGACCACATGGCTAAAGCCATACGGACCTCAAAATTGAGGCCCTTCCTTTGCGGATATACCCCCGTCGGGGGTATTAAAAGACAAAGGATTCTCATTCAAAAACACTGCAGAGATTGCCAGAGAGATTAACATCCCCTTCACCAACGAACAGGCAACGGCTAAACAGAAATTCTGCAATGTCTGCCACACTGGCTGTCTGGATTGCCATTACCAGCCTGATGCCCAAAAGGGTGTTCATAATTTCACATCCAAGCCCCCTTCACAGACATGCGGTGGCTATGGGCGGAACTCAAGTATGTGCCACGCAGGTTCTCTGCACAGCAGGAGGGGCGGGACATATGTAGGAGGAGATTATTCCATACCTACTGGAATGAAGGCAGATACCCATTTTAAAAAGGACATCCACTGCATTGATTGTCATCTAACCGGTCAAAAAGGGATGGGTGATATGCAAAGAAAGGCAAGCTGTCAGGATTGCCACATAGAAATCGAGGATGCACATTCAAAGAGTATCCATAAAAATGTCGAATGTGCAGCTTGCCATGTCAACGAGTTGGGCGGTTACCAGGTAGTGGTTTATGGACCTGGAATGGTTGCGGGCAAACCAAACCCCTTCAAGAAATACTCCCTTTATCACGGGATTCAAAGCCCGCCAATATTAATGAAAGATCAAAAAGGCAAGTGGATGGCTGTTAAGGTCTTTCCCCACTCAGTTGGGAATTTTAAGGAGGATGTGAAGCCTTCAGAATCAATTATGTTTCGATGGAAAGATAGTGATATAAAAGACCCATATTATGTTATAGGCACTCACAGCATTGGTGCTAATGACAAACATCTTTTATGGCTCGAGATACAGCATGTCTCACACCCCTATGGCAAGGGGAGAACCTGCGAGAGTTGTCATAAGAACGAGCAAATATCTGTATCGAAGTGGGAATACGAAGACGATCAGGGAGCTAAGGAGCCCTTTAAAGGCGGATACAGGATTGTGGCTAATAAAAATGGACTTAAAATAACGGATATGAAAAATACCACACCGATAATAGTCGCAGATGGCTATAAATTGGAGGACTTTGCCCCATGGTTATTTTTCAAAGACAAATGGCAGATGCCAGGTGATTTCTCGATTAAAACAGAAAAGGATAAATATACAAAATACCTTGCGCTCTCAACAAGAATCGTAAAAGAACTGAAGCCCCTCGAAAAGGAGATTAAAAGCAGAGATAAAAAGACTCAACAGAGATATCGAGAGCTCAAAGGGATAGTTACTCATAATGAAGACGGGGCTTTGGAGCTAATCAATGAATTCAAAAGCTCCTTCATAAAGAAAAGATAATCTTGCCGAGATATAAAAAACATTTTATCAAGATTTATACTATAAATATGGTTTATACTAAAGAATGGTGCCATGCTATCAGGTGGTCAAGCAAAGAGGTATCGAATTTTTTTACTGACTACTAACCACTATCTTTTTAGGGGGGTGAAGAGATGAAAATCGCTATGAGCGGCGCCACTGGCTTTATTGGCGGGAATTTAACAAAGTTATTTAACCAAAAAGGTTGGATAGTTGAGCCTCTTCTGGCTGAAGACTTCAAAGGACACCAAGAGGGTTTAGCACGTAAGCTCTACAACTCCGAAGTTGTTATCAACCTTGCAGGCGCACCTATTGTAGCAAAATGGACTGAGGAGTATAAAAAAATTCTTTATAGCAGCCGCATAGACACTACCAATAAGATAGTTTCGTTATTAAGCGCCCAAAATCCAAAACCGAGGCTTTTTATTTCAACATCTGCGGTAGGCATATACGATGGCTCTGGAATCTATTCTGAGGATAACGCTGTATATGCAGATGATTTTCTTGGAATGTTAGCCTCAGAATGGGAAAAATCGGCAATTAAAGCGGCGGACTACGGCATTAGAACTGTTATCTTTCGTTTTGGGATTGTGCTTGGTAGTAACGGGGGAATGCTGTCGCAGATGCTTCCTATTTTCAAGCTTGGGTTGGGTGGCACCATAGGAGATGGGAGTCAGGGGTTTTCGTGGGTACACATTGAGGATTTAAAAAGGGCATACCTTGAAGCAATTGAAAATGATAAATTCGCTGGTGTTTATAATCTCACAGCGCCTACCCCGACTACAAACAAAGGACTCACAAAGGCTTTGGGCAAGGCTCTGAAGGTTCCAGCGATATTCAAAATCCCTTATTTTGCACTTAAACTTAAATATGGTGAAGGTGTCATAGCAATATCAGGAGGGCAGAAGGTTCTGCCAAAAAGACTCCTTGAAGCTGGCTTTAAATTTAAATATGAAACAATTGAAGAGGCTCTGAAGGACCTCTTGTCTAAACCCTAAGAAGGGGGACTAACATGAACATGAATCGAAGGGAATTTATTAAAATTTCAGCTTTAACAGGGCTTATGCTTTCAGAAGGATTGAATAATATTGCTTCTGAAGCTCATGCCTCGCAGAAATCTGAACTCGTAGTAGCACAGGGTGCGTCACCTGCAAATATCACCCGTGCTGCTATTGAGGCGTTAGGTGGTATGAAGAGTTATATATCCAAAGGCGATATAGTCGTGGTTAAGCCAAACATGGCATGGGACAGGACCCCTGAGCAGGCAGCTAATACAAATCCTGAAGTAGTAGCTACTATAGTAAAGATGTGTTTTGAGGCAGGCGCAAAGAAGGTTAAGGTTTTCGATAGGGCAGTAAACGACCCAAGAAGGTGCTATGTCCAGAGCGGTATCGCCGATGCCGCACAGGCTGCCGGTGCGGAAGTGAGCCACATAGACTATCGCAGGTTTAAAGATGTTGATACAAAAGGTTCTTATCTCAAGACCTGGCCAATTTATCTGGATGTCCTTGAAGCCAACAAGGTTATAAATGTGCCTATAGCGAAACACCACGGGCTTGCACGTCTTACGATGGCTATGAAGAATTGGATGGGAGTTATGGGTGGTTCAAGAGGCGGCATACACCAAAAACTCGATGAATGTATAGCAGAGCTTGCAGCGTTTATCAAACCTACACTCACAGTTCTTGATGCGGTTAGAATCCTCACGGCAAATGGTCCCCAGGGCGGCAATCTCGCAGATGTCAAAAAGCTTGATACAGTTATAGCAGGTATTGATCAAGTAGCTGTTGACTCATACGGCGCTACCCTTTTTGGAATGAGGGGCAGCGACCTTGGGTTTGTAAGATATGCGAATAAAATAGGGTTGGGAAATATGGACATGTCGAGAATTAATGTAAAGATGCTCAGAGCCTGACCATTCAAATCATGAAAAATCTCAGAAGGCTTTCTCAAGCCGTCTTCTTAATCCTTTTTCTATTTCTGTTTATCCAGACCGAGTCCAAAGGCCATGATGAGCTTGGGTATCCGGTGAAGATATTTCTGGATTTTGACCCATTGCTTTTCATTACCACCATATTATCCGCTCACACTGTCGAAAAAGCCTTTTATCTCTCTCTTATACTTGTCTTGCTCACAGCGATTTTAGGCAGGGTCTTTTGCGGATGGCTCTGCCCACTGGGAACTCTGAATAACATCGCAGGAGCGCTGAGAAAACACAGGAAGTATCTCCAAAAAGAGGGGCTATTTAAGCTCAAATACTTCATACTCATCTTTATTATCGCAAGCTCCCTGCTTACTGCCCAGCTTGCCGGGATTTTTGACCCCCTCTCCCTCCTTATCAGGTCACTTTCCGTCAGCATTTACCCTGCATTCAATTACACCCTTACAAGTTTTTTCGACACAGTTTATGATTCCCGCATCCCGCTGATAGTAAGCATTTCAGAAGGGGCATACTCATTCCTTAAAAAAACGATTTTGCTTTTCCAGCAGTCTTATTATCAGCAAGGCTTTTTTATAGGCGCTATATTCTTATTGATTTTAGGCATAAACCTTGTAGAACATAGGTTCTGGTGCAGGTATCTGTGCCCGTTGGGCGCCTTGCTCGGAATTTTATCGAGATATTCTATTTTAAAAAGAACAGTAAGCGAAGGATGCAACTCCTGCGGGACTTGTGCGACGGTATGTCAGGGCAACGCCCTCCCTGATAAAAAAGATGAGTGGAGAAGCTCAGAATGTATGTATTGCTGGAATTGCGATGATATATGCCCACAGAATGCTGTGAGTTTTGGATTTTCCTTAAAAAAGAAGACATCGGCACTTAATCTCGGCAGGAGAAAGGTTGTCTTATCAACCCTTTCTGCAGTTGTTACTGTGCCTTTGTTAAGGCAGAATCCTTTAAATAAGGAAGGCTATTTTAACCCCTTATTGATCAGACCTCCGGGGGCGCTTCCAGAGGGTGATTTTCTCAAGAGATGCGTAAGATGTGGAGAGTGCATGAAGGTCTGCCTTACAAATGGGCTTCAGCCAACCCTCCTTGAGGCTGGACTTGAAGGCATCTGGACTCCGATTCTAATTCCTAAAATCGGGTATTGTGAGTATAGATGCACACTTTGTGGACAGGTGTGCCCAACAGGGGCCATCAAAAGACTTAATATCGAGCAAAAAACTAAGGTAAAAATAGGGCTTGCAATGTTAGACAAAGGCAGATGTCTCCCTTATGCCCACAAGATTCAATGCATAGTTTGCGAAGAGGTCTGTCCTACACCAAAAAAGGCGATATGGTTTGAAAAGCATATAGTTAAAGACAGGGACGGCAAAGAGATTATCGTTCAACAGCCGCAGGTTGACCTTGATCTCTGCATCGGTTGCGGAATTTGCGAGACAAAGTGCCCTGTAATTGATAAACCAGCCATATATGTAACAAGCATTGGCGAGACAAGGTCAAAGACCAATCAGGTGTTGGTGCCTTGAGGTTATAAAAAAATCCTAAATAATTAAAGGATATTGAAAAAGTGATTTATACAAAAGTAATCATCTTTCAATTTTCAGCGCCATTTGTTAGCATTACAGTGAGGATTAAGAACAAAGCCCATGAAACCCGAAGAAAAAGCCAGACAGCAGATAGACTTACTCCTTGAACAGGCAGGCTGGAAGGTTGAGGATTACCATGAACTCAATCTTGGTGCTTCGCTGGGCGTTGCCGTCCGCGAGTTCCCCCTTAAATCTGGCTCTGCCGACTATCTACTTTTTGCTGACAGGAAGCCTGTTGCAGTTGTCGAGGCAAAACCCCAGGGAACTACATTAAGCGGGGTGGCTGAGCAGACCATAAAATACATAACAAAAATTGAAGAAAGCCTTCCCCAAGTCACCACGATTCCCCCCTTCGCTTATGAGACCACAGGCACAGAGACCTTTTTCAGGGATTTAAGAGACCCCGACCCTCGAAGCCGAAGGGTCTTTGCATTTCACCAGCCAAAGACTCTTCTTGATTGGCTTTCAGAAGAAGACACTTTGAGAGGGAGGCTCAAGAAGATACCACCCTTGATAAAAAAAGGATTAAGGGACTGCCAAATAGAAGCCATCGAAAACCTGGAAAAATCCTTTGCCGATTCAAGGCCGAAATCACTTATCCAGATGGCTTCTGGGGGAGGAAAGACCTTTACTGCTGTCAGCTTCGCCTACCGATTGATAAAATTCGCCAAGGCAAGAAGGATTCTTTTTCTTGTAGACCGAAGCAATTTGGGACGCCAGACAAGGAACGAATTTCAGCAGTATGTAACGCCTGACGATGGAAGAAAATTCACAGAGCTTTACAACATCCAACATCTCACATCAAACACCTTCGACCCTGTCAGCCGTGTTTGCATCACCACCATCCAGAGGCTTTACTCAATGCTCAAAGGCGAAACCGAATTTGACCCTGAACTTGAGGAGCAATCCACCTTTGAGGTATTCCCATATGGACAGCCACCCAAAGAAGTGACCTACAACCCCAAAATCCCTATTGAGACCTTTGATTTTATCGTCACCGATGAATGTCATCGCTCCATATACCATCTCTGGCGTCAGGCGCTTGAATACTTCGATGCCTTTATCATTGGGTTGACTGCCACCCCTTCCAAGCAGACTTTGGGTTTTTTTGACCAGAATCTGGTGATGGAATACAGCCACGAGAGGGCAGTCGCAGACGGGGTTAATGTCGGTTATGACGTCTACCGTATCCAGACTCAAATTACCGAGAAGGGAAGCAAGGTTGATTCAGGGTTTTTCATTGATAAGCGGGATAAACTTACAAGAAAAACGAGATGGGAACAGCTTGACGAGGATTTGGACTATGCCCCCGCCCAATTAGACCGAGATGTAGTAGCCCCTGACCAGATAAGAACAATCATCAAAACATTCAAGGAAAAACTCCCCATAGATTTATTCCCAGGGAGAACAGAAGTCCCCAAGACCCTGATTTTTGCAAAGGACGATTCCCATGCCGAAGATATAGTCCATATTGTCAGAGAAGAATTTGGGAAGGGAAACGAATTCTGTAAAAAGATTACCTATAAAACCACAGGAGACAAACCCGAGGACTTAATTGCCAGCTTCCGTAACTCCTACAATCCACGGATTGCAGTGACCGTTGATATGATTTCCACTGGAACGGATATTCGCCCATTGGAGTGCCTTATTTTCATGCGTGATGTAAAATCACAGGTCTATTTTGAGCAGATGAAAGGAAGGGGCACACGGGTTATCTCATCAACCGATTTCAAAGCCGTCACCCCAGATGCTTCAAATAAGACCCACTTTATTATCATAGATGCAGTCGGAGTATGTGAAAATGACAAGACCGATTCACGTCCCCTGGAGAGGAAAAGGAGCATCCCCTTCGACAAACTCCTTCAATTGGTTGCTCTGGGCAACAGAGACGAAGATATTCTGACCTCTCTGGCTGGTAGGCTTGCAAGGCTTGATAGGAATGCAGATGAGAAGGATAAAAAAGAGATTCAGGACGCACTTGTAGGGGTAGGTCTTGTGCCTGCCCTAACATTAAAAGAGGTCATCAATAATCTCCTTGATGCGGTGGACCCTGATAAGAAAATTGAGAAAGCATTTGAGAATTTTAGATTGGGAGATTTGAGATTTAAAGATTTCAGTTTTGAAGAATTTAAAAATCTATCAAGCTTAAATCCTGAAATCCACAAATCCTTTGAGGAACAGGTCAAAAATGCCTCTGAAGAGCTTGTTAAACAAGCCTGTATCCCCTTCGATAATGCATCCTTTAGAAATACCCTTATTGCCATCAAGAAGAAAAATGAACAGATCGTTGATACCGTCAGCAAAGACGAGGTGATTTTTGCTGGGTTTGATGAGAAGGCTAAAGAGAAGGCACAATCAATTGTTGATACCTTCAAAAGATTTATAGAGGAAAATAAAGACGAACTCACCGCTATACAGCTTATTTACCAGAAACCCTATGGCCACCGACATCTCACTTATGAGGAAATCAAACAACTGGCGGAATCTATCAAAAAACCACCCTATTTTCTGACGCCAGAGGTTATCTGGCAGGCTTATGAACACTTGGAAAAGTCCAAGGTAAGGGGAGCAGGCCCACAAAAACTCCTGACGAACATTATTTCGCTGATGCGTTTTGCAATAGGGCAGAGTGATGTCCTTGAGCCTTTCTCCGATATGGTAGACCGAAGGTTCAACGAGTGGGTGGTTGAGCAAGGGAATAGATTCACCCCAGAGCAGATGGAGTGGCTCACGATGATAAAAGAACATATCGCAACCTCCCTCTCAATAGGAATGGATGATTTTGAATATGCTCCATTCAATCAGAAAGGCGGGGCGGTAAAGGTTTATCAGTTATTTGGAAACAGGGCAGAGGAGGTGCTTGAGGAGCTCAGAGAGGTTCTGGTAGCGTAAAATATGATAAAGAGAGACATCACCGAAATAGGGGCAGACCTGCGTGTCTGCCCTGGTAATGATGGGCGAACATATAAAACATAGGGGCGAACACATAAAACATAGGGGCGAACACATAAAACATAGGGGCGAACACATAAAACATAGGGGCGAACACACAGGTTCGCCCCTACGAAACACGAAAATAATAAATCTAATGTTGGGCAAATCGATAGAATTACCTGTATTTAATGAGAGGCTTGCCGCATGATGGAAGATAGATTGAATGAACTTCCAAAAGGATGGGTTTGGACAAGATTGGGAGAGGTTTGTTTAGAGCCTCAATACGGATGGACAACAAGTGCTACAATAGAAGGAAAACTCCGTTTACTACGGACTACTGATATAACTGGGGGAAGCATAAATTGGGATTCACTTCCTTTCTGTAAAGAAGAACCACCTGAAAAAGAAAAATACATATTAAAAGATGGTGATATTGTTATTTCGAGAGCAGGGTCTGTCGGATATAGTAGCCTTATAAAAAATCCAAAAGAAACTGTTTTCGCCTCCTATCTGATTAGATTCAGGCCATTAATTGATGAAGAATACTTTAGTCACTTCCTAAAGAGCCCGTCTTACTGGGCGTCAATTTCTGAAAAAAGCCTTGGGATTGCTATACCCAATGTAAATGCATCCAAGTTAAGACAAATTTTAGTGCCTCTCCCTCCCCTTCCTGAACAGCACCGCATTGTTGCCAAGATTGAAGAACTCTTTACGAGGCTGGATGCTGGCGTAGAAGCCTTAAAAAAGATAAAGGCACAACTCAAACGCTATCGCCAGGCAGTTTTGAAATATGCCTTTGAAGGAAAACTCACCCAGGAATGGAGGGAAGCCAATAAAGGAAAAATTGAACCTGCCTCTGTCCTCTTGGAAAGGATAAAGGAGCAACGCAAAAAAGATGTAAGGGCGAACCTGCGTGTTCGCCCTGATTTCGGGCAGACAGGGCAGGGAGGGCAGACACACAGGTCTGCCCCAACGTCTGCCACAACAAACGAGTTACCAGAACTGCCAGATGGGTGGGTGTGGGCAAGGTTAGGGGGAATTAGTGAGGTAAATCCAAAATTCAATAGGGAAGGGTTTCCCGATGATACAGAGGTTACATTTTTACCAATGAGATGTGTTGAGGAACTTACAGGACGTATTGATTTATCCATAACAAAGAAATTGTCCGAAGTCATCAAAGGATACACTTCTTTTGCCGAAGGGGATTTGCTCTTTGCTAAAATTACTCCATGTATGGAAAATGGAAAAACAGCTATTGCCCACGGCCTGAAAAATGGAATTGGTTTTGGCTCAACTGAATTTCATGTAATTAGGCTTGGTGAATTACTTCCCTCCAAATTCTTTTTTTTCTTTTTGATACAAGAGGGGTTACGTAGGGATGCTCAAAGAAATATGACTGGTTCTGCGGGTCAGTTAAGAGTTCCAGCTAATTACATGAACCAAATTCCTGTCCCCCTCCCTCCACTTTCTGAACAAGAGAAAATCGTTGAAGAAATCGAACGCCGTTTTTCCATCGCTGACAATGTTGAGAAGGTTGTTGACCAGGGTCTCAAGCAGGCCGAGAGGTTACGCCAGAGCATTCTGAAGCGGGCATTTGAAGGGAAGTTAGTCCCCCAGGACCCTACCGACGAACCCGCAGAAAAATTGTTAGAGCGAATCAAAACGAAAAATGTAGGGGCAGACCTATGTGTCTGCCCAACCCCCACAGACCAACGTGTCTGCTCCACAGACCAACGTGTCTGCCCAACCCCCACAAATACAAAAAAACAACGGGGCAAAAAATGACCTACAACCCCGACATCCATCATCGCCGTTCAATCAGATTGAAGGATTATGATTATTCCCAGCCAGGGGCATATTTTGTAACAATATGCACCCACAACCGAGAATGTTTGTTTGGGGAGATCGTCAATAGTGAGATGGAATTGAATGACGCGGGGAAGATGGTTGAAAAATGGTATTTTGAATTGACGAAAAAATTTCATAGCATTCAATGTGATAAACATGTTGTTATGCCCAATCATTTCCATTGCATTATCCAAAATGTAGGGGTTGTAGGGGCAGACCTACGTGTCTGCCCTGGTAATGACGGGCAAACACGCAGGTTTGCCCCTACAAATTTGAATTTGGGCGAACACACAAATCATAGGGGCGAACACACAAATCATAGGGGCGAACACACAGGTTCGCCCCTACGAAATGTTATACAATGGTTTAAAACGATGACGACAAACGAATATATACGCCATGTAAAAAACGATGGATGGAAACGATTTAATGGTAAATTGTGGCAACGCAATTATTACGAACATATCATTAGAAACGAATGTGAATTGAATCAAATTCGTGAATACATCGTCAACAATCCGCTAAAATGGGATTTGGATAATGAAAACCCCAGATCAAAATCACACTGTAGGGGCAGGCCTATGTGTCTGCCCAGATAATGATGGAGAACCAGGCATATCAGCACAAAATATGGTGATCACAAATTTCTGCCTTGATAGGAGAAAAGAATGAGCAAAAAGCCGGAGGAGTGGTTTAGGCAAGCGGGTTATGATATGAAAACAGCGGAGTATTTATACAAAGGGCGAAAGTATATTTATTCTGTGTTTATGTGCCATTTATCTATAGAAAAGGCGCTAAAAGGGCTTTATCAAAAAAGATTAAATGAAATTCCACCAAAGGTTCATAATCTGATTTTTCTCGTCGAGAAGGTGGCGTTAAAAATTCCTGATGATTTATACGATGTGATTTTCAATCTTAATAGAATCAGTATTCCAACTCGCTATCCAGATGATTTAAAAAGGATGCAGAGAGATTATAATAAAAAGACGACGGCTGGAATTCTTGAAAAAAGTAAGGAGACACTAAAATGGCTAAAAGGACAATTAAGGAAGTAATTAACTTTTTGGCAAAGTGTTTAAGAGAGAAAGGATTAAATATCTCCAAAATTATTGTGTTCGGCTCTTATGCATACGGAAAAACCACCGAAGAAAGTGATATAGATATATTAATTGTCTCTGATGATTTTGAGGGGAAAAATATTTTTGAAAGAGCAAAGCTTACTAAGGATGCTGAAATTATGACTATAAAAAAATATCTGATTCCCCTTGATATCCTGACTATGACTTCAAAAGAACTAGAAACAGGGACCTCTTTGATATCGGATTATGTAAAGAACGGTAAGGTGCTCTACGGAGCGTGAGATTGTAGGGAGAATGACTTATGGGAACGGAATCCTCTACTATTGTTCAAAGGCTCTGGAACTACTGCAACGTCCTTCGTGACGATGGCGTAAGTTATGGGGATTATGTCGAGCAGTTGACCTATCTCCTATTCCTCAAAATGGCAGATGAGCAGACTAAACCCCCATTCAATAAGCCATCGTCTATTCCAAAAGGTCTTGACTGGGAAAGCCTCCTTAAAAAAGACGGGGATGCCCTTGAAGTCCATTACCGGCATATCCTCGAAAACCTGGGGAAAGAAAAAGGGATGCTGGGGGTCATTTTCAGGAAATCTCAAAACAAGATTCAAGACCCTGCAAAACTCAAACGCCTGATTGAACTGATCAATGATGAAACCTGGGTTGGTCTTGACATAGATGTAAAGGGAGATATCTACGAGGGGCTACTTCAGAAAAATGCAGAGGATGTTAAAGGTGGTGCGGGCCAGTATTTTACTCCCAGAGCACTAATCAAGGCGATGGTGGAAGTAATCCGACCAGAGCCAGGGCAGACCATCTGCGACCCTGCCTGTGGGACGGGCGGATTCCTCTTTAACGCCCATGACTACCTCTCAAAATATCCCCTCGATAAAGAGCAGAAGAAGTTTCTCAAATTTAACACCTTCAAGGGAAAGGATATTGTTGACAATGTGGCAAGGCTATGCGTAATGAACCTCTATCTCCACGGTATCGGAGGGGATGAAAGCCCTATAGAGGTCGGGGATTCCCTTATTTCAGACCCTGGGGATCGCTTCGATGTAGTCCTTACGAATCCTCCCTTTGGGAAAAAGAGCAGTATTACCATCGTAAACGGTGAGGGGAAGGCTGACAAGGAAACTTTGATTTACGAACGGCAGGATTTTTGGGCGACTACCTCAAACAAACAACTCAATTTCCTCCAGCATGTAAAAACGATTACAAAGATTAACGGGAAGGTCGGCATCGTAGTCCCTGACAATGTTCTTTTTGAAGGCGGTGCAGGGGAAACAGTTAGGAGGAAACTGCTTGCCGAATGTGATGTTCACACCCTTTTGAGGCTACCTACGGGGGTATTTTACGCCCAGGGGGTGAAGGCAAATGTCCTTTTCTTTGATAGAAAACCAGCCAGCGAAAAGCCCTGGACAGAGAAACTCTGGATATATGATTTACGGACTAATCAACACTTTACCCTTAAAACAAACCCCTTGAGATACGACGACCTGAAGGATTTTATCCAATGCTACCACCCCGAAAACCGAAGGGAGAGAAAAGAGACCGACCGGTTTAAATCGTTTTCTTACGATGAACTGATGCAGAGAGACAAGGTGAGCCTCGACATATTCTGGCTGAAAGACGAAAGCCTTGAGGACTCGGAGAACCTCCCACCACCCGACCTGATCGCCAGAGAAATCGCAGAGAACTTGGAGGCTGCTTTGGAGCAGTTTAGCGGGATTTATGATGAATTAGAGCGGAGGTAGCACGAAGGTATAGCCCTATATATAAATCATTTGAAACTCGAGACTTTCCTAAGGATTGTGAGATTTTATGCGATATTCAATTTTAGCAATAGAATAGCAATTAGCTGCCTTGAAGATGAGTCTATGTGATGTAATGATTTGGATGTTCTAATCATCAATTTCTTCTTTTAATTTCAATCCTGCCTTCTCAAAGACTTGACATAAAAATAAAACTCTGGTAAATTAGTTGGGTTTACCAATTAACTGTCTATTTACCTTAATAGACTATTAAAAACTAATTTTAAATAAATTGCTGGAGGTTAAGTGCCTACTATTACACAATTGATCAAGCACGGGCGTAAGAAGGTTGAGAGGAGGACAAAAAGTCCTGCCCTTAAGAATTGTCCACAAAGAAGAGGTGTATGTGTCCGGGTCTATACCACAACCCCTAAAAAGCCGAATTCTGCATTAAGAAAGGTTGCGAGGGTCAGGCTTACGAATGCTATGGAAGTTACTGCGTATATTCCAGGGGTGGGGCACAACCTTCAGGAACACTCTATCGTATTAATCAGAGGAGGCAGGGTAAAAGATCTGCCCGGGGTAAGATATCACATCTTAAGGGGTTCTCTTGACTGTGCTGGCGTTGCTAATAGAAGACAGGGACGCTCAAAGTATGGCGCAAAGAGACCTAAATAATTTTGTTAATGCTGCCGGTAATTCAGTAGCACTCAACAAATAAATATGGTTTAAGGAGTAAAATGGCAAGAAGAAGAGAAGCTGAAAAAAGGGAGATACTACCTGACCCTAAATACAACAGCAAGCTGGTCAGCAGGTTTATTAGCATAATCTTGAAGGACGGCAAAAGGTCAACGGCAGAGAGGATTTGCTATGGCGCCTTTGATATTTTGAAGGAAAAAACAGGGGCAGATCCAATTAAAGTCTTCAAAACCGCCGTAGAAAATGCCAAGCCCCTATTGGAAGTTAAGCCAAGAAGGGTGGGAGGAGCTACCTATCAAGTGCCTGTCGAGGTCAGACCTAACAGAAAGATAGCGCTGACATTCAGATGGATTGTTGAGTATTCAAGGGCAAGAAAAGAAAAGACGATGCGTGAGAGGCTTGCCGGGGAATTGTTGGACGCCTACAACAATACGGGTTCTACAATAAAAAAGAAAGAAGATACCCACAAGATGGCCGAAGCAAACCGGGCTTTCGCCCACTATAGGTGGTAAAAGTTTTATCTCATGTCAAGACTCCCCCTTAAACAAATAAGAAATATTGGCATTATGGCTCATATAGACGCAGGGAAAACAACTACAACTGAGAGGATTTTATATTATACAGGTGTCACTTATAAGCTCGGTGAAGTTCATGAAGGGACTGCTGTTATGGACTGGATGCCTCAGGAGCAGGAAAGAGGTATCACCATTACTTCTGCTGCGACTACCTGCACATGGGGCGAACACGTGATAAATATTATAGATACGCCTGGTCATGTGGATTTTACTATAGAGGTTGAAAGATCTCTCAGAGTGCTGGATGGAGCAGTGGCTGTTTTTGATGCAGTAGCTGGCGTTGAGCCTCAGTCGGAGACGGTATGGAGGCAGGCAATCAAACATCGCGTGCCCACCATAGCTTTTATGAATAAGATGGACAGGGTTGGGGCTGATTACTTTATGGCAGTTAATAGCATGATTGATAGGCTTGGCGCTAAGCCGATACCTATCCAGATACCGATGGGCAGTGAAGATAATTTCAGAGGACCGATAGATCTTGTAAAGATGCTGGCTTATTGTTTTGATGATGAAACCCTTGGGGCAAAGTTTATAGAAGAGCAGATACCTGAAGAATATCTCGATCTTGCTAAAAAATACAAAGAGAAACTTATCGAAGAGATCGCAGAATTCGATGAAAATATTATGAATAAATATCTCCTTGGAGAGGAAATTACTATACAGGAAATAAAGTCAGCTTTGAGAAATGGCACAATCAATATGCAGTGTACCCCCACACTATGCGGTTCGGCTTTCAGAAACAAGGGAATACAGTTGCTCCTTGATGCCATTGGAGATTATCTTCCGTCACCTCTCGACAGACCTTCTATCAAGGGTAAAAGGTTAAGCGACGGGATGGAGGTTGAGAGGAAAGCTGATGATAATGAACCTTTTTCTGCCCTTGCTTTTAAAATAATGACAGACCCTTATGTGGGACAATTGACTTTTATCAGAGTCTATTCAGGGGTGCTTACAAAGGGTTCTTATGTCTATAACTCGACCAAGGATGTGAAAGAAAGAATAAGCAGACTTTTGAGAATGCATGCCAACAAGAGAGAGGAGATTGAAGAGGTCAGAGCTGGCGATATAGCTGCTATTGTCGGGTTGAAACATACCTTGACCGGTGACACATTATGCTCTGAATCTAGCCCTGTTATACTTGAGGCTATAGAGTTTCCCGAGCCTGTTATTTTTGTTGCCATTGAGCCAAAAACAAAGGCAGATCAGGAGAAGCTCTCGAGTTCCCTCTCTAAACTGGCACTTGAAGACCCTTCATTTAAGGTCTCAATTGATGAGGAGACAGGGCAGACAATAATTGCAGGCATGGGAGAGCTTCATCTTGAAATAATTGTGGACAGGCTAAAGAGGGAATTTAAGGTTGGGGCAAATGTGGGCAAACCCCAGGTTGCTTACAAGGAAACTATTAAAAGTTCAATAAAAAGTGAAGGCAAATATGTGAGGCAATCTGGAGGCAGAGGGCAGTATGGACATGTGTGGCTCGAGATAGAACCTCTTGAGAGGGGTAAGGGATTTGAGTTTGTCAATAAGATTGTTGGTGGTGTAATACCCAAAGAATACATCCCCGCAGTCGAAAAAGGCATCAAGGAGGCAATGGATGGAGGCATTCTTATCGGCTATCCAGTTGTTGATGTCAAAGTAACTCTTTTTGACGGCTCATACCATGAGGTTGATTCATCAGAAATGGCATTTAAGGTAGCTGGTTCTATGGCATTCAAGGACGGTGCTGTAAAAGCTCAGGTAGTCTTACTCGAACCCATAATGAGTGTTGAAGTTGTTACACCTGAAGAGTATATGGGCGATGTTATCGGGGATTTAAGCTCGAGGCGTGGGAAGATTTTGTCTCTCTTAAAAAGAGGAAATACTCAGGCAATCAAGGCAAATGTTGCATTGTCAGAGATGTTTGGTTATGCAACAGACCTCAGATCAAATACTCAGGGTAGGGCAACATACACCATGCAGTTCTCGCATTATGAGGAAGTTCCTAAAAATATTACTGATGAGATAATATCAAAGATACGAGGATTTTAATTTACAGTAAAAGATAAAATCTAAGATAATAGAAGATTTCTTTCTTAAAAGGAGGGCATATGGCTAAGGCAAAGTTTGAGAGGTTGAAGCCTCATGTTAATGTAGGGACGATAGGGCATGTAGATCACGGCAAGACGACATTGACGGCAGCCGTAACGAAGATATTAGCGATAAAGGGATTAGCGCAGTATAGGGCTTATGACAGCATAGATAATGCGCCTGAAGAGAAGGCGAGAGGCATTACCATAGCGACTGCGCATGTTGAGTATGAGACAGCCAACAGGCATTATGCCCATGTAGATTGTCCTGGTCATGCAGATTACATAAAGAACATGATAACAGGCGCTGCCCAGATGGATGGAGCGATACTTGTAGTGAGCGCTGCTGATGGCCCGATGCCCCAAACGAGAGAGCATATACTGCTTGCGAGACAGGTAGGAGTGCCGTATATAGTTGTATTTATGAACAAGACGGACATGGTGGATGATCCTGAACTTTTGGATTTGGTTGAGCTTGAGGTGAGGGAACTGTTGAGCAAATACGGTTTTCCTGGAGATGAGATACCAATAGTAAAGGGCAGTGCATTGAAGGCTTTAGAGAGCACGAGCACTGATTTTGATGCCCCTGAGTACAAGTGTATTCATGATTTGATGGCTGCTGTTGACAGCTATGTTCCGACCCCTGAGAGGGCTATAGACAAGCCATTTTTAATGCCCATAGAGGATGTATTTACGATATCTGGACGCGGCACGGTAGTGACAGGCAGGGTAGAGAGGGGAATAATAAAGGTAAGCGATGAAGTGGAGATAGTAGGCTTCAGAGAGACCAGAAAGACCGTAGCTACTGGAGTAGAGATGTTCAGGAAGCTTTTGGATGAAGGCAGGGCAGGAGACAACATAGGTGTATTGCTTAGGGGAGTAGGCAAGGATGAGGTAGAAAGAGGCATGGTATTGGCGAAACCTGGCAGTATAAGCCCCCACACCAAATTTAAGGCTGAGGTTTATGTTTTAACGAAGGAAGAAGGTGGAAGGCACACGCCGTTTTTCAATGGATACAGGCCTCAGTTTTATTTCAGGACTACTGATGTAACAGGGGTAGCGACATTGCCTGAGGGAGTTGAGATGGTAATGCCTGGAGACAATGTAACGATATCCGTTGAGTTGATAGCGCCGATAGCGATGGAGAAGGAGCTAAGGTTTGCGATAAGGGAAGGCGGAAGGACTGTTGGAGCCGGGGTTGTGACTGAGGTGGTGGAGTAACAAGTGAATCCTAAAATAAGAATAAAATTAAAGGCATACGACTACAGATTGCTGGATCAGTCAGTCAGGGAGATTGTTGATACAGCCAGAAAGACTGGCGCTAAAATTGCGGGACCAGTTCCTTTGCCTACAAAAGTAAGCAGGTTTACTATATTAAGGTCTCCTCATACAGATAAAAAATCGAGGGAGCAGTTTGAAATAAGGACCCATAAAAGGCTCATAGATATATATGATCCCACCCCAGATACTGTTAACGCTTTAATGAGTTTGGACCTTGCCTCAGGGGTTGATGTGGAGATAAAGCTATGAAAGGAATAATTGGCAAAAAACTTGGTATGACCCAGATATTTACTGAAAACGGCAGCTACGTTCCCATTACTGTTGTAGAGGCAGGACCATGCTGCGTTGTTCAGGTCAAAACGATACAGAAAGATGGATACGACGCAGTAAAACTTGGCTTCATTGAAAGGAAAAAGACTTCAAAAATATCAAAGCCCCTCGCTGGTGTATTTAAGAATGCTGGTGTCCCTGTTTATAAAATTCTTAAAGAATTCAGGATGACAGGATTGAAAGTCGGTGACTTTGTGAACGCTGATGCATTCAGCAAAGGCGATAAGGTGAAGGTCTCAGGAATATCAAAGGGAAAAGGTTTTCAGGGAGTAATGAAGAGGCATCATTTCAAGGGTGGCCCTTCTTCCCACGGCTCTATGTTTAATAGGGCGCCTGGCTCCATAGGTGCCAGCTCCTTTCCTTCGAGGGTTTGGAAGGGATTGCGTATGGCAGGCCATATGGGAAGTGAAAGGGTTACAGTCAGCAATCTCACAATTGTAGATATCAGGCCTGAGTTGAACCTTATTCTAATAAAAGGCGCTTTACCGGGGGGCAAAAATTCAATCGTCGAGATATGGAAGGATAATTAAGATGCTCGAAATAGATATCAGAGACATAAACAACGAGGTAAAGGATAAGGTAAGGTTATCTGAACAAATCTTCCGGTGCGGTGCATCGGAGTCAGTTGTCCATACAGCTGTAAGGAGTTATCTTGCCAACCAGAGGCAGGGAACACACGCTACCAAAACAAGAGGGCTCGTAAGCGGCGGAGGTAGGAAGCCGTGGAGACAGAAACACACCGGGAGGGCAAGACACGGTAGCACCCGTTCTCCATTGTGGAAAGGCGGCGGAACGACCTTTGGTCCCCAACCGAGAGACTATTCTATCAAACTCCCGAAGAAGCTTAAAAAGATTGCATTATATAAAGCCCTTACAATGAAATTATCTGATGGCGAGATTTCTGTGATAGACTCCCTCTTAATGGATATGCCTAAAACAAAGCGAATGGTCGAACTTCTGAATAAACTTGGCTTTTCAACAAAAACGGTGCTTCTTGTTACTGCAGGCAAGGATAATAATGTTTTCCTATCAGCCAGAAATATCCCTACGATGGGAGTTATTGGGGTGGATGACCTGAATGCGTATCATGTGGCTCGTTATGAGATTATACTTTTTACCCTTGATGCCATGATAAAACTGCAGAATACCGTTGCTTTGGAGGCGCAGGCATGAAATCAATATACGATGTTATAAAGAGACCTATTTTTACTGAAAAGGGGATGGATATAAAAGAAAGGGAAAACAAGATACTCATTGAGGTCAACATCAAAGCCAATAAACATGAGATAAAAGAGGCAGTGCAGGAGATTTTCAAGGTAAAGGTTGAGAAGGTTGCGACAGTGAGAACGGATGGCAAGATGAAAAAATTAGGCAGGTCAATAGGAAAGCTTCCGGACAGAAAAAAGGCAATAATAACGCTAAAAAAGGGTGAAAAACTTGATTTTGTTGAGGGTGCATAATGGGCATAAGAAAATATAAACCAACTTCTGCGGGCAGGAGATTTCAGAGCACTTCGGACTATAAAGAGGTGACAGCGGATAAGCCTTTTGAGGGATTAACCCTCAAGTTAAAAAAGACAGGCGGTAGAAACAACGATGGCAGAGTAACCGCATGGCATCGCGGGGGTGGAAATAAAAGGCAGTATAGAATTATCGATTTCAAAAGAGACAAGAAAAATATTTCTGCTGTTGTAAAGTCTATCGAGTATGATCCAAACAGATCTGCAAGGATTGCCCTATTAAAATATAAAGATGGTGAACACAGGTATATATTAGCCCCTATAAATTTGAATGTGGGTGATACCGTTGTATCAGGTTCAGGCGTTGAGATTAAGCCGGGTAATGCTCTGACGATAAGCGAAATACCTCTTGGAACGATGATTCATAATATCGAACTTTTTCCGGGGGCTGGAGCCAAACTCGTAAGGAGCGCCGGTTCTTCTGCGCAAATTGTTGCCAAAGAAGGCAGGCACGCACATATCAAAATGCCTTCAGGAGAAGTCAGGCTTATTATGACTGACTGTATGGCAACAATCGGTCAGGTAAGCAATATTGAACATGAAAACATATCTCTTGGCAAAGCCGGCAAGAAAAGGCATGTAGGCAAAAGGCCTCATGTCAGGGGTGTCGCAATGAATCCTATAGATCATCCTCTCGGTGGTGGCGAAGGAAAGGCATCAGGAGGAAGACCAGCGTGCTCGCCGTGGGGTAAGCCTGAAGGCTTAAAGACAAGAAAAAATAAAAGAACCGACCAATACATTGTCAGGAAGCGGAAAAAAGATTAAGAATTTTAAGTTTATTTTAAGGAGGTAGAAGTGCCGAGATCTCTCAAAAAAGGACCTTATGTCGAGCCAAAGCTCTTGAAGAAGGTTCAGAGTCTTATAGATACAGGTGATAAGAAGATGATAAAAACCTGGTCAAGACGTTCCACGGTAATTCCGGAATTTATAGGCTTTACCTTTGCTGTCCATAATGGGAAAAAGTTTATACCAGTATATGTGACAGAAAACATGGTTGGGCATAAGCTTGGTGAGTTTTCTCCTACAAGAACATTCAGGGGGCATGCAGGCTCCTCTAAATCGGCGAAGGGTTAATAATATGGAATCAAAGGCTGTTTTAAAATTCGTTCGTATAACCCCAAGAAAGGCAAGAAGGGTTGTTGATTTGCTCAGGGGGAAAACCGCGTCTGAGGCATTGGTATTATTGAGATTTATGCCTTACAGAGGCGCAAAACCTATAGAAAAGGCTTTAAAATCTGCCATTGCAAATGCCGAACAGGAAAACACTAAGGTTGACATTGATAAATTAAGGATAAAGGAAGCCCTTGTTGATCAGGGTCCTGCAATGCGTCGCACCGATACAAGGGCGATGGGCAGAGCGAATATAATCAAAAAAAGGACGTCTCATATTAAGATTATCCTTGCGGAGGAATGGCCATAATGTTTGATTGCAACTTGAAATTTTCAGAGGGGACAAACCAAAATCCTGTGGAACTCCCTGAACATCTTGGGAGGTGTTGATTTGGGGCAGAAGACTAATCCAATAGGTAACAGAGTTGGAATAATAAGAACCTGGGAGTCGAGGTGGTTTTTAAAGAAGGGTTATTCCGATCAACTGATTGAGGATTTGAAAATCCGCAAAACAATAAAAGAGAAACTCTCTCACGCTGGGGTCTCTAAAATAGAGATAGAAAGACCTGGACAGAAGATTAAGTTGATAATTCACACCGCAAGGCCCGGAATAATAATAGGTAAAAAGGGTGCTGAAGTTGAGAAGCTCAAAAAAGAGGCAGAAGATATCACTGGCAAGCAGGTCAGTGTTGATATAAAAGAAGTCAGAAAACCTGAGGTAAATGCTCAGCTTGTGGCTGAAAATATTGCCATGCAGCTTGAAAAGAGGGTTGCCTTTAGAAGAGCGCTGAAAAGGGCTGTATCGTCTGCGTTGAGATTTGGCGCCCCTGGTATTAAGGTGCAATGCTCTGGCAGGCTTGCCGGAGCTGAAATAGCTCGTTCCGAATGGTATAGAGAAGGGAGGGTGCCACTTAGCACCTTTAGATCTGATGTAGATTATGGTTTTGCAGAGGCAAGAACCACATATGGAATAATAGGTATAAAGGTTTGGATATACAGTGGGGATATTTTAAGAGAACAAAAAGGAACCGCTGAGAGGGAGTGATAGAATGTTGGCGCCGAAAAAAATCAAATACAGGAAGATGATGAAAGGCAATATGAGGGGTATTGCCTATCGCGGCTCACAGGTTAACTTTGGGGAATACGGTATAAAATCCCTTGAACCAGGTTGGATTACAAGCAGGCAGATTGAGGCAGCGAGGGTAGCGATTACCAGGGCTGCCAAGAAGGGTTGCAAGGTCTGGATAAGGATTTTCCCCGATAAGCCAATTACCAAAAAGCCTGCTGAGACCAGAATGGGCAAGGGTAAGGGTAATCCCGAATATTGGGTTGCCGTTGTAAAGCCCGGCAAGATTCTTTACGAGATATCGGGGGTTAATGAAGATACGGCGAGGCAGGCTTGCATGCTTGCATCCCAAAAACTTCCTGTAGCGACAAAATTTGTTAAGAGACAGGAGGCGGCTTTATGAAACCTTCTGCACTAAAATCTCAGACCGTTGCTGAACTCAAACAAAAATATGTTGATTTGAAGAAGGAGTTGTTTAATCTCAAGTTCAGGCTTGCAAAGGGTGAACTCGAGAATAATATGAAGGTTAGGGCTGTGCGCAAAGATATTGTTAGGGTTCTGACCCTAATTACCCAGAAGGAAAAGGAACTATCCAAGTAGATTGGCGAAGGGAGTAAAGATGCCTAAAAAGGTTTATACAGGAAAGGTTTTAAGCAACAAGATGGATAAAACCGTCGTAGTTGGGGTTTCAAGGGTTTTTAAGCATCCTTTATATAAGAAAACTGTTAAAAGCATGAGCAAATTCAAGGCTCATGACGAAGGAAATATTTGTAAAATTGGAGATCAGGTTCAAATTATCGAGAGCAGACCAATCAGTAGGGACAAGCGCTGGCAGGTTGTAAAAATTCTCAGTGGGGGCGGGTAGAGATGATACAGCCAAGAAGCATACTAGAGGTAGCAGACAATTCAGGAGCAAAAAAAGTTCAGTGCATAAGGGTGCTCGGAAGCTCAAATAAAAGATATGCAAGGTTAGGCGATGTTATTGTTGTAAGCGTCAAAGAAGCCGCTCCTGAAGGCAATATCAAAAAAGGTGCTGTTGCAAAGGCGGTAGTAGTGAGAACCAAGAAGGAGTCAAGGAGAATAGACGGTTCTTATATAAGATTCGATCAAAATGCAGTTGTGATAATAAACAATCAGATGGAACCAGTGGGAACAAGAATATTCGGGCCTGTTGCAAGGGAATTGAGATGGAAGGAATTTACCAAGATAATATCTCTTGCACCAGAGGTTTTATAAAGCCTTTGTATTTATTGAGCAGGCAGGATTAATGGAGGATAAAGTGGGGCTTGGCATTAAAAAAAATGATACAGTAATCGTGCTATCCGGTAGGGAGAAAGGTAAAAAGGGCAGGGTAATCAGCGTTATGCCCGCAAAGGAAAAGGTTATTATCGAAAATATAAATATTATTATGAAGCATATGAAACCTAACAGGCAATATACACAGGGTGGAATTATAAGCAAGGAAAATCCCCTTCACATCTCCAAGGTCATGCTAGTTTGCCCAAAATGTTCTAAACCCTCACGGATTTCTAATACAGTTATCGAAACCGGGAAAAAGCTAAGAATGTGCAAAAAGTGCAAGGAGGTCATAGACTGATTATGGCTCCGAGGCTCAAAGAAAAATATTTAAAAGATATTACACAGGCTATTAGCAAAGAGTTCAATTATAAGAATGTTATGCAAGTGCCTAAACTGCAAAAGATAGTTGTCCATGTTACTTTGGGGGAGGCGACCCAGAATATAAAACTGCTTGACGCCGCCGAAAAACAGCTTGCCGCTATAACCGGCCAAAAACCACTGGTTACAAGGTCAAAAAAGGCTATAGCCGGCTTTAAATTAAAAAAAGGTGTTCCATTGGGATGCAAGGTTACTCTCCGGGGAGACAAGATGTATGAATTCATGGATAGGCTTTTGAGCCTTGCGCTGCCAAGAATAAGAGACTTTCGAGGGCTCTCGGCTAGGTCTTTTGATGGTAGGGGTAATTACTCTTTTGGACTAAAGGAGCAGTATATTTTCCCTGAAATAGATTACGAAAAGGTGGAAATGGTGCACGGCATAGATATTACTATATGCACGACAGCCAAAACTGATGAAGAATCAAGGGCTTTGCTAAGATATTTCGGTTTCCCATTTAGAAAATAAAGGAGGCGTTGGTGGCTAAAGTATGTATGATGGAAAAATTTTTGAGGACGCCAAAATTTCCAGTTAGGCATCACAACAGGTGCAAAATCTGCGGCAGACCCAAAGGTTATATGAGGAAATTTGGACTTTGTAGAATCTGTTTCAGAAATTTTGCCCTTCGTGGTCAAATCCCAGGCGTAACAAAAGCGAGTTGGTAGAGGTGATTGAATGTTGACTGATCCTATTGCAGATATGCTTACTCGGATAAGGAATGCCATTCTCATCAAGAATGAGAAGGTGGATGTGCCTGCTTCGAGAATGAAGGTTGAGATAGCCAAGATACTTAAAGAAGAGGGATTCATTAAATCTTATAAAATTATTAAAGATAAAAAGCAAGGAATTTTAAGATTAACGCCTAAATATGGTCCGGATGGGAAACCCCTTATATCAGGCCTCAAAAGGGTAAGCACTCCCGGTAGAAGGGTGTATTCAGGGAAGGAAAAAATGCCAAAGGTTATGGGTGGAGTCGGGATCGCCATTATTACTACTTCAAAGGGCATTCTAACTGATAAAGAGTGTCGCAGAGAAGGTGTGGGCGGCGAAGTTCTGTGCTATATATGGTAGGAGTGTTTAAATGTCAAGAATCGGCAAAAAATATATAGATATACCCGAAGGGGTATCAGTGAATCTAAATCAGGATTTGGTTTCAATAAAAAGTTCCAAAGGCGAGATGAGCTATAAGCTGCCTCAGGGTATCAGTATGACTATTGATAACGGTAAGATTATAGTGCATAGAAATTCTGATGCTAAGCCTGCCAGAGCTCTTCACGGACTTGCCCGTAGCCTTGTCGCAAATATGGTTCAAGGTGTTTCGAAAGGCTATCAAAAGGTGCTCGAAATAACCGGCATAGGATACAGGGTGCAGTTAAAGGGAGATAAACTCGTTTTTGCGGTAGGCTATGCCCATCCGGTAGAATATCAACTGCCGGCAGGCGTTTCAGCGACTGTTGATGATAAACAAGTGAGCATTACCCTGAAATCTATCAATAAGCAAACCCTTGGTCAGGTAGCTGCCGAAATTAAAGGCATACGTTTCCCCGATGCATACAAAGGAAAAGGGATAAGGTATGCAGGGGAAAAGATTAAACTTAAGGCTGGCAAAACAGGCAAGAAGTAAAATACTCGACTTGTTTTTGCACTCCGGTGTGATATCCTTAACAGTTGTGGAAATTTTTCGTATTGTCATTCTGCCCTTGCCTGCCCTTGAAGTTTTTAATCGGGGGATGTTGAATCCAGTGGCTGATTAACCTGGATTCCTGCTTTAGCGGGAATGACTTTTGGTTTAAAGTTATTTATCAGACACAACAGTAGAATATAAATAAATGATACTTCTGGCATTTATCAGTATATTAGATGGCATGGCGTGACATGGGTTGCCCCTTTAGCATTTTTGATAAGGCAAAGCCATAATTCTTAAAAGTTTTAATAGATTCAGGAGGACATGGGTGAGATTAATAAAACTTCAGGCAAAGGCAAGAAGACATGAAAGAACAAGGAAAAAGGTTTCAGGGACATCTGATAAACCCAGACTTTGCGTCTATAAAAGCCTTAACAATATATATGCGCAACTGATAGATGACTCGCAAGGGCATACCCTTGTTTCTGCATCTACCCTTGACAAGGAATTAAGTAATATACCCGGGCATAAAGGTAATGTAAAAGCTGCTGCCGCCATTGGCAAATTACTTGCTTCTCGGGCAACTGCTAAAGGAATCAAGAAAATAGTTTTTGACCGCAGCGGCTATAAATATCATGGAAGCATAAAGGCACTTGCTGAAGGGGCACGAGAAGACGGCCTAGAGTTTTAGATTAGGAGGTATGGTGAAGACAGAGATTATTAATCCTGAAGGGCTGAACTTAAAAGATAAGGTTGTATATATAAACAGGGTGGCAAAGGTTGTAAAAGGCGGCAGGAGATTTTCCTTCAGCGCCCTCGTTGTCGTCGGTAATGGTGAGGGTATTGTAGGCGCTGGTAAAGGCAAGGCATCAGAGGTTCCTGAGGCTATCAGGAAGGCAGTAGAGCAGGCTAAAAAGAGGCTTTTTAAATTTTCTATAAAGGACGGGACAGTAACCCACCGCATTATTGGACGATACGGATCTAATTCAGTTGTAATTAATCCTGCTCGCAAAGGTACTGGCTTAATTGCTGGCGGTGCTGCAAGGGCTGTTTTTGAGGTTTCAGGCGTTCAGGACATTGTGGCTAAATCAATAGGGGGACACAATCCCTTTAATACCGTTAAGGCAACATTAAATGGACTGGCAAACTTAAAAGACCCTGAAACCGTATTTAAGCTAAGGGGCAAGTTAGAGGGTGAAGCCCCTTCAGAAGAAGAAGCCGAACAAGGAGGATAAGATTCAATATTATGAAAATACAGGATTTATCTCCCGCAAAAGGTAGTACTAAAAAGGCTAAAAGAGTCGGAAGAGGGCCTGGTTCCAGACATGGCAAGACTTCCACAAGGGGTCACAAGGGACAAAAATCTCGCTCAGGCGGTACAAAAGGCCCGATGTTTGAGGGTGGACAGACCGCTTTACAGAGAAGGCTACCTAAAAGAGGATTCAAAAATATACCCTTTAAGAAGGAATATGCAATTATAAACCTCAAAGACCTCGAGAGGTTTCAAGATGTTGCTGAAATAACCCCTTCGTTTTTAATTCAAAAAAAGGTAATAAAAGATGTAAAAGACGGCATAAAAGTTTTGGGCGTAGGCAATATAAGTAAGCCTCTAACAGTCAAGGCTCATGCATTCAGCTCATCTGCAGCATCTAAGATTGAAGCCTCGGGGGGCAAAGTAGAGGTGCTAAAGAGTTGAGGCTTGTAACAACCATCCAGAATATTTTTAAGATTCCTGAACTCAGAAGCAGAATAATTTTTACCCTTGCGCTTCTTGTTGTATTCAGGGTTGGCGCTCATATTCCTACTCCAGGGATCAACAGTGAGGCGCTCAAAAAATTCTTATTGGAAAAGGGCGGGGCTGTTGTTGGTTTCTTTGATATCTTTTCAGGCGGAGCCCTTTCTCAGATGGCAATATTTGCGCTAGGAATAATGCCCTATATAAGCGCTTCCATTATACTTCAGCTATTGACCGTCGTAATCCCAGCCCTTGGGAAAATTGCTAAAGAGGGCGAAACGGGCAGAAAAAAGATAATAAAATATACAAGATTTGCAACGGTTGGAATTGCCGCTGTTCAATCGCTGGGGATAGCAATCGGCTTGGAGGGAATGTCTGGCGGGGAATTTGTCAGAGATCCTGGCTGGTCTTTTAGATTAATAACCATGATCACACTTACATCTGGGACGGTTTTCTTGATGTGGTTAGGCGAGCAGATAACTGAAAGAGGCATAGGTAACGGCATATCATTGATAATATTTGCAGGAATTGTGGCTGGGTTTCCTGATGCTGTTGTTAAAACTATCGCCCTTATCAGGGCAGGCGAGGTTTCTCTGATTTTCATGCTCGTGCTTATTGTTGTAATGATTGCCATAGTGGGCGGGATAGTATATATTGAGAGGGGGCAGAGAAAGATTCCAGTCCAGTATGCAAGGCGCGTAGTTGGGAATAAGGTATTTGGCGGTCAGACAGCTCATTTACCTTTGAAGATAAACACCGCCGGCGTCATACCGCCAATTTTTGCCTCTTCAATAATTATGTTTCCTGCAACAGTTGCCGGCTTTATTGCGATTCCCTGGGTCCAGTCTCTTGCCAACCAATTATCTCCCGGGACGCCTATTTACACTTCTCTTTATATGGTTTTAATATTCTTTTTCTGTTTTTTCTATACAGCCGTTATTTTTAATCCTGTTGACGTCGCTGAAAATCTCCAGAAACAGGGTGGATATATTCCGGGCATTAGACCGGGGCAGAAAACATCAGACTATATTTACAAGGTTATAGCCCGACTTACCTTTGTAGGCGCCTTGTATCTCTGTTTTGTGTGCATAATACCCGAGATATTCATATCGAGGCTGAATGTGCCATTCTATTTTGGTGGAACCTCTCTACTTATATCCGTTGGTGTGGCTCTTGATACAGTCTCCCAAATAGAGTCTCATTTAATCACACGATCCTATGACGGCTTCCTAAAGAAGGGACGGATAAAGGGCAGAAGATAATTCTCTTGTGATTATAATTAAGTCCCAGAACGAGATCAAAAAGATAGCGGAATCATGCAGGATTGTAGCGGAAGTTCTTGAGAGTCTTAAGTCTTTTGTAAAAGAGGGTGTTTCTACAGCAGAAATTGAAGGGTTTGTAGAGGGGCAGATTTTAAAGAAAAAAGCGATTCCAGCTTTTAAGGGTTACAGGGGTTATCCTTCAAGCGTGTGCCTTTCAGTAAACGATCGGGTGGTTCACGGAATCCCATCATCTCGTATAGAACTAAAAAGAGGCGATATTATAAGTGTTGATTTGGGTGTTTTGTTAAACGGTTTTTATGGTGATGCAGCAATAACGCTGCCGGTTGGAGAGATTAGCGAGGATGCTAAAAGGCTCCTTAGAGTGACTGAAGAGGCTCTTTATATTGGCATTTCAAAGGCAGTCGTAGGGAACCGGGTATCAGATATTTCTTCTGCCATCCAGCAGCATGTAGAGACAAGCGGTTTTTCAGTGGTAAGGGCTTTTGTTGGACACGGGATAGGGCGTTTTTTGCATGAAGACCCTCAGGTGCCTAACTTCGGAGCGCCTGGAAAAGGGGTGAGACTGAGAGAGGGCATGACTATCGCTATAGAACCTATGGTTAATGCGGGAAGCCCAGATGTCAGGATTCTTGATGATGGTTGGACGGCTGTGACAGCAGATGGCAGTCTTTCTGCACATTTTGAGCACACAATTGCCATTACAAAGAACAATCCTTTAATATTGACTAAAATATAAAAAATAAGTCATAGTATATAATTTAGCATGGAAAAAGAAGAAAACATTGAAGTCAGCGGTAAGATTATCGAAACCCTCCCGAATGCCATGTTTAGGGTAGAACTGGAGAACGGACAGATAATCCTTGCATACATCTCTGGTAAGATGAGGATGCATTTTATCAAGATATTGCCTGGAGATAAGGTTCTTGTTGAACTTTCACCGTATGACCTTACAAAGGGTAGAATAACTTACAGATTTAAATGATAATAAACCAGATTGAATTATTTATTTTAGAGACATTTCCATCACTCAATCTGAATAATCTATGGTGTGAAATTCTCTTTTGGGAGGGAAAATGAAGGTGAGGCCTTCTATAAAAACCATCTGTTCCAAGTGTAAGATAATAAAAAGAAAAGGCGTCTTAAGGGTTCTTTGTGAAAATCCAAGACATAAGCAGAAGCAAGGTTAGAGAAGATAAATTGCTGTCAATTCAAACAGAACTTAAAGGAGCTTTTATATGGCAAGAATAAGTGGCATCGATCTTCCCAAGAATGAACGAGTTGAGGTGGGCTTGACGCGCATTTACGGAATTGGGAGGTCTCTATCCAATAAAATACTCGCAGAGGCTAATATTAATCCTGATACTCGAGTAAGGAATTTGACTGATGAGGACATTGTAAAAATAAGAAATATTCTGGACAGGGATTATAAGGTTGAGGGAGATCTCAGAAGAGAAGTGGCTATGGATATCAAAAGGCTATCTGATATAGGGTCTTATCGGGGGCAAAGACATCTTGCCCATCTACCTGTGAGGGGACAGAGAACAAAGACTAATGCGCGAACACGTAAAGGACCAAGGAAGCTGGTGGTCAAGAAAAAGTAAGGAGGTTCAGAATGGCACAGAAAAAAAGAGGTGGGAAAAAGGTAAAGAAAAATATAGTTACAGGGGCTGCACATATCCAGACCACTTTTAATAATACAATAGTTACTATTACAGACCCAAATGGCGGTGTGATTGCGTGGTCAAGCGCAGGTAGTCTTGGTTTCAAGGGCTCAAGAAAAAGCACACCCTTTGCCGCTCAGATGGCATCGGAAGCAGCAGCTAAAAAGGCTAAGGAGATGGGGTTGAAGCAGGTAGATGTTTATGTTAAAGGGCCAGGCTCCGGAAGGGAAACAGCAATTAGGGCTCTTCAAGCTGCAGGACTTGAGATAACAATGATTAAGGATGTAACGCCTGTTCCCCATAATGGATGCAGACCCCCAAAGAGGAGGAGAGTATAGATGGCAAGATATAGCGGGCCTCTTTGCAAGCTCTGTAGAAGAGAGGGCGAAAAGCTTTTTCTGAAAGGAAGCAGGTGCTATACTGAAAAGTGTTCAATTGAGAGGCGCAAATATGCTCCAGGTGAACACGGTCAGAACAGGGGCAAACTTTCGGATTATGGCATTCAGTTGCGGGAAAAGCAAAAGGTCAGAAGAATATACGGCGTTATGGAAAATCAATTCCGAAACTATTATGAAAAGGCTTCTAAAATGAAAGGAGTAACTGGAGAAGCGCTGCTCCAACTCCTTGAAAGAAGACTTGATACCATTGTATTCAGAATGGGGTTTGCCTTAAACAGACGGGAGGCGAGGCTGATGGTAAAACACCGCCATTTTACAGTAAATGGGAAAAGGGTTGATATACCATCTTACTTGATTCGCCCTGGGGATATTGTTGAGGTTGCCCCGCCCAGCAGGGAGAATCAAACAATTAAGGAAAGTCTTTCTATTGCCGAACACAGAGGCATTCCGGGCTGGCTCGAGGTTGACTTGCAGAATTTTCGTGGCAAGTTTTTGCGTATTCCTTCGAGAGAAGAAATACAGATGCCTGTTCAGGAGCAGCTAATAGTAGAATTTTACTCAAAGTAGATTTGAAATTTTGTTTATTAAATTATTCTTAAAATATAGCCAGAAGAATTATTATATGTTTTTTCAGGCTCAGGAGGCCATATAAATGAATCTCGTTAAGAAGGGTTTCCAGCTGCCTCAAAAGATCAATTTCGATGAAGATACTCTTTCCCCTTTTTATGGCAAGCTTGTTGCTGAACCGCTTGAGCGCGGCTTAGGCACTACTCTGGGCAATGCCCTGAGAAGGATATTATTATCATCCATAGAAGGGGCTGCGGTTACTTCAGTCAGAATTTCAGGGGTTTTGCATGAGTTTTCGAGCATCAAAGGTGTAAAGGAAGATGTTGTTGATATACTGCTTAATATTAAAAAATTGCGATTTAAGTTACTGTCTGAAAATGAAAAAACGGTAACTATCCATGTATCTGGCAGTAAGGAAATAACTGGTGCAGATGTCCAGGTTACTGCCGGGATAGAGGTAATCAATAAAGATCAATATATTGCAACTATTGAAAATGGTACCATAGAGATAGAGATGGTTGTAAAAAAAGGAAAAGGATATGTATCCGCAGAATTAAATAAAGAAGAGGGCGCACCTGTTGATACCCTTTTTGTCGATTCCGTTTTTAGCCCTGTAAAGAAGGTTAATTTCTGGGTCGAAAAAACGAGAGTTGGCAAATTGACAGATTATGACAGGCTTATCATGGAGATTTGGACGGATGGGAGCATCCTGCCAGAGAAAGCTGTAAGTAATGCGGCATCAATTATCATTGAACATCTTGACTTGTTCATACTCTGTAACGGCTCCGATGACAAAGATGAATCCGTAGAGACCTTTACTGAGATAGATAAAGAAGATATAAAAGACCTTCTGATGAAGACGATTGAGGAACTCGAACTGTCAGTCAGGGCTTATAATTGTTTAAAAAATGCCAATATTAAGACAATCTTCGACCTGGTCCAGAAGACTGAACATGAACTGCTGAAGACCAAGAATTTTGGCAGAAAATCCCTTAATGAAATAATGAATTTACTGCATAGCCATGGACTGCATCTTGGAATGAGACTGAGCGGTGACGAGGTGCAGGAGTTTCAACAGATATGAATAGGAGGATATAGAATGCGTCATAAAGTGGCTGGTAGCAGCTTTGGTAGGACTGCTAACCAGAGAAAGGCGTTGCTCAGAGGAGTTGTAATTTCACTCTTTCAACATCAAAGGATAGAAACTACCGTTGCAAAAGCCAAGGCAGTCAGGGGTATGGCTGAAAAACTCATAACCCTTGGGAAAAGGGGTGACTTGCACTCAAAAAGAATTGCCCTTAGCTATATTCCAAACAGATCAGCGGTTGCCAAGCTGTTTTCTGAGATTGCACCAAGATTTATAAATAGAAACGGCGGCTATCTTAGAATAGTCAAAACTCGCCAAAGGGTAAATGACAGTTCCCCCATGGCGATACTTGAGTTTGTAGATTTCAACGATGTAAAGGACAAATTGCCACCAAAGGCTGCAAAAAAGAAGGAGAAGACAGGTTGAAGGTTATACTCCTTATACTTGCAATTATAATAATTGTGGTAGTACTGCAATTCATTGTCTTTCCGAGACTCGGGATTTCCACGTGAGCCCTTTCCAAAAAGGGGTCTGGAAAATCCCGAAAGTGCGAGTAAGGAAAACTTTGATACTCCTTGAAAAGGGATTTGGTTTGCCAGATCCCTTTTTCGTATCCTAGGGAAGGAGGGTGAAGATGCTTAATGTTGGTGTCCTTGCTTCGGGCAGGGGATCGAATTTTCAGGCTTTGATTGACGCCATAGAGTCAGGCAGGCTGGATGCAGCAATTAAACTTCTGATTGTAGATAATCCTAGCGCTTATGCCATAGAGCGCGCAAAGAAACATTCTATCGTTCACCTTTTCATTGATCCTGCCCTGTATGAAAATAAAAACGAATTTTATTCAGATGTAACAAGACAGCTCCAAGCAAGGGGAGTTGAACTCGTCGTTCTCGCAGGTTTTATGCGTATAGTTAAAAAACCTCTTCTCGATGCATACCCAAACCGTGTGATGAATATTCATCCGGCGCTTCTTCCTTCTTTTCCGGGACTTCACGGTCAAAAAGATGCAGTTGATTACGGCGTCAGGATAAGCGGCTGCACAGTTCATTTTGTAGATGAGGGGGTTGACTCTGGCCCTGTAATTATACAAGCAGCAGTGCCAGTCTCTCCTGATGATACCGAGGATATTCTTGCTGCAAGAATATTGGCATTGGAGCACAAGATTTATCCAGAAGCAGTGAAATTGTTTGCTGAAGGAAGGTTGAAGGTAGAAGGAAGGAAAGTAAAAATTTCAGGCTATACATTACCGGATAGTTATATTATAAACCCTCCACTCAGTTAAAACCTTAGATGAGAATTATTGGCGGACAGGCAAAGGGCAGAAGGCTTAGCTTTAAAAAGACATTTCTCAAGGTGGACTCATGCCCTTTGAGACCAACCTCAGCAAAGGTAAGGAAAGCCTTGTTTGATATCCTGAGGGATAGGGTTGTAAATTCCTTATTTCTTGATCTTTATGCAGGAACTGGGGCTGTCGGGATTGAAGCTTTGAGCAGAGGTGCTGCTTTTGTCGTATTTATAGATGAAAGCAGTGTCAGAGTTGGAGCTATTAAGAAAATGGTTTTTGATCTTGGTTTTAGTCAAAGAGTCAAGGTAATCAAAGAAAGAGCTGCCATATTCGTTAACAAATCATCTAAAACTGATATTAAGCCCTTTGACATCATTTTTGTTGATCCCCCCTATGGTTCAAAAGAGCTTGATGAAATTATATACCTCCTTGGCAGGGGTAATTTAGTGTCTGATAATGGTGTTTTGATTGTAGAACATTCATCAAAAAAAACCGATATGCCTCTAACAACCGGTTGCTTGAAACTTTTAAAACAATACCATTACGGCGATACTACGCTCAGTTTATTTATAAAAAATTCTGTTGTCAATTAATGGAGACTACAGATGAGATTAGCAATATATCCGGGAACTTTCGATCCCATAACAAACGGACATCTTGACCTTGTTTTAAGGGGACTCAGGATATTCGATAAAATCATAATTGCTGTTGCCCCCCATCCAAAGAAACTGCCCCTGTTGTCTCTGGAAGAGCGTTTGAGGCTCATAAAAGAGTCCGTTAAAGGGCTTAAAAATGTTGAAGTAGAGGCGTTTAATGGACTTCTGGTAGACTATGTTAAAAAGAAGAAGGGTTGTGTAGTTATGAGGGGACTAAGGGCTGTCTCAGATTTTGAATATGAACTTCAGATGGCGCTTATGAATAGGCGTCTTGATATGAAAATAGAGACTGTTTTCATGATGCCCTCTGAAGAATTTTCCTACCTAACATCTACGATTGTCAAAGAAGTCGCCTCTTTCGGGGGTTCAATAAAGGGGCTTGTTTCCGAGGCAGTCGAGATAGCCCTTAGGGAAAAATTTTTTGGGGCGACTGATAATTCAGAAGATAGCGGCATTAACAATGATGCATTGAAGACCTAAAACTGGAGTTCCTGAATATTCTTGCAATAGGGAGCTAGTTGCTTGTCTGTTGTTAGAATATGGTTGATCAGCCAGCTATTGAGAAATAATTCGAGCTCATATATAGTTTTTTCTGCTGATTGATTACATTCCTGCTGAAGCCTGAAAATATCCATTATTAGCTGTTCATGAATTTTTTTATGTTCGACCGTTTTATCATGCGGATAATCAGCGGCTTCCATTACTTTCTCTTCGTCTCGAAAGTGTTGATCAGCATATTTGATTAGCGCATTGAGTATCTTGAATAAAGATTCCCCTCCTTTGTTTTCATAGACGGCTTTATGAAAATCATTTGCTATATCAAGCAGTTTTTTGTGCTGATTATCGATATAAGGCATATTGATGCTGAACATATCACACCATACTACATATGGCATATTATGCATCCTTGAGTAGATTTTTTAGGAATATCAAAAAATTAAAATGTCTGAAACTATGATTTCAAGCATAAGAGGGGGTAATTATTACCCCCTTTTTAAGGATCAATTTCAAAGTTATCTGGGCGTTAAGGAATTAATGTAAGAGACAATATCCTTCATCTGCTGCGATTTGACATCAATAGGTTTTCCCTTATTAGCTTTTTCTATGCAGAAATTAACGGCTTCTTCCATGTTTTTCAATGTTTTGCCCATTATCTTGAACTCTTGCTTTAGGCTCGCATTCTCAAGCCCTTTTCCATTGGGATGACATTCATTGCATGATTTAGAGCCACCTGCAAATTTGGGGTCATTAAAAAGAATTTTACCGCGCTCTTGGGGAGTATGTTTAGCGGCAATAGCAACAGAAAAGGATATACCGATAACCAGTAATAAAATCAGCAATATCTTCAAAAGCTTCATATTGATTCACCTCCTTTTCGATTATTTTAAATTGTATCATAAAAAAGTTGATAAAACAAAAAACCTGACCTTTAAAATAAAAATTTTTCTAATAATAAGGGGGAAACAACTTTACAGGCAGACTCTATTTAAAAGTCTCACTGACGTGATTGTCTGAGCAACAAATACTGTTATAATATATCCATATAGCCTGTCAACAAAAAATACGCTTGCTTAAGACACAGCGGGGAAATAGAAATCATGAAAAAACCTTGGTCCGGAAGATTTACCGAGAAGACAGCAGAAATTGTCGAGAAATATACCGAATCTATATCCTTCGACAAAAGGCTCTGGCGTTATGATATTGAGGGAAGTATCGCCCATACTAAAATGCTGGCTAAACAGAAAATTATTCATAGGCTTGATGCTGATAAAATTATCAAAGGTTTGAAGGAAATCTATAATGAAATAGAGGAAGGCAAATTTTTATTCAAAGAGGAACTGGAAGACATACACATGAATATAGAATCCGCCCTTATTGAAAAAATAGGTGATACAGGCGGTAAGTTACATACTGCAAGGTCGCGAAATGACCAAATTGCCCTTGACTTAAGGCTCTACTTGCGTGATGAAATCAAAGAGATTACCCGACTTTTGTTGAGGCTCCAAAAAGTTCTTGTGGACTTATCGTCAAGGCATATCGAAACGGTAATGCCAGGCTATACCCATATGCAAAGGGCTCAGCCAATTCTTTTGTCACACCACTTGATGGCTTATGTCCAGATGTTTGAAAGAGATATTATGAGGTTCGAAGATTGCCTGAAAAGGTTGAATGTATCCCCTTTAGGTTCGTGTGCCCTTGCTGGCACTTCTATACCCATTGATAGACAATATGTTGCAAAATTGCTTGGATTTGACTCGGTCAGTGAAAACAGCATTGATGCCGTATCGGACAGAGATTTTGTGCTTGAGTTTTTATGCCATGCTTCGATTTTTATGATGCATGTGTCGAGAATCGCAGAAGAAATAGTTATATGGTCTTCTCAAGAGTTTGGTTTTATTGAATTGCCCGAGGCATTTACAACCGGCTCGAGTATTATGCCACAGAAGAAAAATCCTGATGTCTCAGAATTAATGCGTAGTAAGACAGGAAGAATTTATGGGACCCTAATCAGCCTGCTTACGGTTATGAAAGGGCTTCCCCTTTCGTACAACAGGGATATGCAGGAGGATAAGGAGGCTTTATTTAATGCTGTCGATACCTTAAAGCTTACAATAACTGTGCTTGCACAGATGCTTGAAAAGACAAAATTCAATAAAGATAAACTTTATGAAACTGCTTCAGAAGGTTTCTCCACTGCTACTGATGTTGCTGAATATCTCGCCATAAAAGGATTGCCATTCAGAACAGCTCACGAGATTACAGGCAGAATGATTCGTTATTGTATCGAAAATAATAAAAAACTCTCTGACCTGAGCATCAAAGAATATAAATCTTTTTCAGATTTAATTAAAAAGGATATTTACAAATTTCTGGATGCCCATGAATCAGCCAATGCAAAAAAGTCTTACGGAGGAACAGCTGCTGAATCAGTCAAACTTCAAATCAGAAATTTCTTAAAGAATTTCTCATACAAATCTAAAATTAAAAAGGGGATACATAATCGTAAAGTTTCTGGATAAGGGAGACTTTTTTAGCAATTAGAATGAATTTTTATAAAAATTTAAAAATAAGGTGGAAGATATTAGTCCTTGTTCTTCCCTTTGTCATGATTCTGATAGTAAGCGTTGGACTCATAATAGGCTCGGTCGCTACACATCAGGCGTATAAGGGTATAACAGCCACAAGCCTTGCTGACATAGATCATATGACTGAGTTTGCCAGGGATCTGCTCACTGCCTATCATATGTATGTTGGCTCCCCTGAGTCGGATCCGGTATCCTTTGATAATCTCAAGCAGATTATTAAAAGTAAGCAGATAGGAAAGACTGGTTATATTTACTGTATCACCACTAAAGGGGTATTAACCATTCACCCTGCTCGGGAGGGTGACAACATCTCAGACGCTACCGATTTCAAGGGACATTACTTTATAAAGGAAATGCTTGAAAAAAAAGAGGGTTGGATTCGTTACCCTTGGAAGAACCCCCATGAAAATGAAGCCCGCATGAAGATAGTCAGATACCTATACTTTGAACCCTGGGACTGGATTGTGGCAGTTGGCCCTTATGAAGATGAGTTTTACGAAGAGGCATCATTGATAAAGGAGCATATCATGTCCAACATGGTTGCCATTGTCTTTATATCCATAGTTCTCTCTGTTTTTCTTGTATCTTGGGCTTCATCAACGATTACTGCCCCTTTAAATAAAATGATACAAGGGGTGAGAAAGATTAAACGTGGAAGGTTAAATGAGAAAATCTCCCTAGATAGTCACGATGAAATAGGAGAGCTTGCCCAGGATTTTAATAATATGGTAGATATTCTAAAAAAGCAAAAGGAGATGGAGAAAACCATCAATCAAAACCAAAAAATGGCTTCCCTGGGGATTTTAGCCTCCGAGGTTGCTCACGAAATTAATAACCCCCTTGGGATAATACTTGGTTATGCATCCTACATGGAGGGAAAGGTTTCCCCCGATGAACCTGTATATAGATATATTAAAGAGATGAAAAGCGAAACCCAGAGATGTAAAAAAATTATAGAGAATTTCCTTCACTTTGCAAGAATTCCTGCTCCAAATTTAAAGGAAAGCAATTTAAATATTATACTGGATGAGATAGTCAATTTTGCTTCTAACCATCCTGACCTGCAGAATCTCGAAATAATCAAAGAGTTTGATAAGGATATACCCCTCATGATGTTTGATGAAGACCAGATTAAACAGGTAGCTATAAATTTAATTATGAATGCAGCAGGGGCTGTTCAGAACAAGGGACAACTCTTGGTAAAAACTGAAATAGGTGAAGATAGCTTTGTAAATATTATTTTTAAAGATACAGGGGCAGGCATCCCCGAGGAGAATATAGACAGGATATTTGAACCCTTTTTTACAACTAAACCAAAAGGAAGCGGTCTGGGATTGGCAGTTACTAAACAGATAGTAAAACAACATTTAGGCAAAATATCCGTAGAAAGCAAATTGGGAGTTGGGACTAAGATAACTGTTAGCCTTCCTATAAAGAGATATTAAATATGAAAAATATTGCACCTATTATGGTAATTGACAACGACCCGGGTTTGTGTAACCTAATCAAGGCAATTTTGACAGACAACGGGTTTGCTGTTGTGACTTTTGATAATCCTTATAGTGGCGTCGCTGAGTTTAAAGGTGGCGATTATTCGATAGTTATAACGGACATAAAGATGCCCGGTATGGACGGCATAGAAGTGCTCGAACATATTAAAAGAATAGACGGGGCTACTCCCGTAATAATCATTACAGCTCACGCAACCCTGGACATTACAATACAAGCCTTAAGAAAAGGCGCTGACGACATGCTTTTGAAACCTTTTGAGTCGGGAGAGCTCATGCTGAGGGTTAATAATGTCCTTAAAAATAACGCCTTACTTAGGGAAAATATCAAATTAAAAGAAGAACTTCGTGGCAGATTCAGATTCGAAAACATTATAGGAATCTCAAAGGGTATTAAAGATGTCCTTGAAAAGGTCAAAAAGATAGCTCCTACTGAAATAACGACTCTCATCAGGGGAGAGTCGGGGACCGGCAAAGAACTCATAGCCCATGCAATCCATTATAATTCACTGCGGAAAGACAAACCCTTTGTTATATTAAATTGCGGAGCTCTGCCCCAGAATCTCCTTGAGAGCGAGTTATTTGGACATAAAAAAGGCGCATTTACAGGAGCTCATGAGGATAAGGTAGGACTTATTGAATCGGCTGATGAAGGAACTTTATTTTTGGATGAAGTGGGCAATCTTAACATTGAAGCTCAAAAGGGGCTCTTAAGATTTCTTCAGGAAAAGGAATTACGACGCATAGGCGATAATAAAAATATAAGTGTGGATGTAAGGATTATATCAGCCACCAATGTTGATTTATTATCGGCAATCAAGGCTGATAAATTCAGGGAAGACCTTTATTACAGACTAAACGGTGTGAGTATAGAGCTGCCCCCGCTAAGGGGAAGGACTGAAGACATACCTTTGCTGGTATCGTATTTCATTTCGCAACAGAACAAGAAGTCTGGAAAACACTGTGCAGGTTTTACTTTAGATGCGATGGAGGCTCTAACTAACTTTCATTGGCCCGGAAATATAAGGCAGCTCAAAAATGTTATTGAGGCAGCTCACGCTCTCAGTAATGATAGGTATATTGATACAGACATACTCGCACAATTTATTAAAATTAACGGAAAGGATTCAGAAGATTCAGCATCGGGAGAATACTACAATTCCCTTGCGCAATTTGAACGGGACTATTTTAAGTCTCTGTTACAGCAATTCCATGGAAATGTGGAGGAAGCTGCGAAAAAGGCTGGAATAAACATGGTCACTTTATACAGGAAGATTAAGAAATACGGTCTTAAAAAAGATACTTCTTAACCCTTAATGTGTTTTTTTCATATCTGCAAATTCTTCTTGCTTTCTTGCAAATCTATAAAATAACGACTACTTAAGCGCTTTTCTAACCTTACTAATTTTTTTCAAACTTGCAAAAACTTTTTTTAAAATTCTTAGATGCTCATTTATAACTAATTGATTTATATTAATATTTTTCTTTAAAGCAGGTTGGCACAATCGTTGCTCTTAATTTAATTAAACAATCTAAAATTCCAAAATACTGGAGATTATTATGGATATGATGATTCAGAGATATGGAAACAATGATACCCCAGATGGGAGGGTAGTAGGTTCTGGTGACAGGGCATTTTGGCACGAAGATTATAGCTCTATAATTTTCAGAAAGTATGTGGTTATAGCGACAGCGGTTACCGGGGTTGACCTACAAAAAGATACGTTATTGTCAATTGGCGCTATCAGAATGGAAGGAAGCAGAATAGAACTTGGTAAGACCTTTTACAGGGCTTTAAAGCCTAAAGGCGCATTTCAGCTTAGAAGTCTGATATCTAAAGGCGATAACGAAGCAGATTACGGAGAAAATTTCGATATAGAAGAAATTCTTACGGAATTTGCAGATTTCTGTGGCAAAGATATAATAGTAGGTCACTTTGTGTCTGCCAATATGAATTTGCTTGATAAGGCTGCAGGAAAAATCATCAGTCCTGTAATTTTCAACCCCAGACTGGATACTTCGCTAATTTATGAGTATCTAAAAGGCAACCATCCCGTTCTTAGACGCTTTTTATCATATTCAGATGACACTGATCTAACAAAATTAGCCCGCCGCTTCGGGATTGCATCCAATGGTGCCCATGACTCCTTGAAAGACGCCTTTGTTACTGCCCAACTTTTTCAAAGGTTCATTCGCCTGCTTGTCAATATGGGTATCAAAAAAATGGAAGACTTAGAAGGCATAGGAAATCCTTTGAACCAAGAATCCAGATACATGGTATCTGCAGAGATAATGAATTATTAAAAAACGATGGAGGTTTGTATGGAAAAGGTTAAAAGTAAAGAGCTTTTAAATGACCCGTCTTTTAAGAGACTGAAAAAAGGGAAATGGGTTATGACCGTTATCCTTGGGTTCATAGTAATGGTTCTGTATTACGGGTTTATCCTTATGATGGCTTACAACAAGCCGTTTTTTGCAAACAAGGTAACAGAAAACATAACAGTGGGTATTCCTTTGGGTGTATTCGTCCTTGCAGCAACAATCGGCATTACCGCTGTTTATGTATTGTGGGCTAACAACACTTATGATAACCTTGTCAACAAGGTTAGAGAAAAGATAACGGGGTGAGAAAATGCAACAGGCTACAGCATTAGGACAGGTTAGTTTAGAAACAATACTTTTCTTTCTTGTATTTATTGCGGCAACTCTTGGGGTCACATATTGGGCTTCAAAAAGAACAAAAACAGCTTCAGAATTTTATGCTGCGGGAAGGTCTATAACTGGTTTTCAGAATGGTTTAGCTCTAGCGGGCGACTACATGAGTGCAGCATCTTTTCTCGGGATAGCCGGCTTGGTGGCACTGAGAGGATACGACGGTTTGATATTTTCAGTAGGGTGGCTTGTAGGTTGGCCAATTTTGCTGCTCCTCATAGCTGAACCACTTAGGAACCTTGGCAAATTCACTTATGCTGATGTAGTAACTTACAGGCTAAAGCAAAGACCAGTCAGAACCGTTGCATCAATCGCTACACTTATAACTGTTGTGTTTTATTTGATTCCCCAGATGGTTGGCGCCGGGGCTTTGATTAACCTTCTTTTGGGCATTCCTTATGAATTCGCAGTTGTGTTTGTTGGTATAGTGATGATTTCTTATATATTGTTCGGAGGCATGCTTGCAACCACTTGGGTTCAGATAATCAAGGCAGCTCTTCTTCTTGGTGGGGCTACGTTGGTAGTTATCCTTTCGCTTTATACATTTGATTTCAATCCTGGCAAACTTTTTGGGGAGGTTGCCAGAAAATACGGTGAAGGCGCATTCATGCCTGGCGGTTTGGTAGCAAATCCTATAGACACTATTTCATTAGGCTTAGCGCTTATGTTTGGTGTCTGCGGTCTTCCTCACATTCTTATGAGATTTTATACCGTTCCCGACCAAAAAGAAGCAAGAAAATCAGTTGCATGGGCTACAGGCTGGATAGGATATTTTTACATTCTTACCTTTATTATTGGTTTCAGCGCGTGTGCTCTTGTCGGAAGAGACGTTATTCAGAAGTTTGATAAAGGAGGCAATATGTCAGCCCCGCTTTTAGCAGAGGCTCTTGGCGGGACATTATTTCTCGGCTTCCTCTCGGCAGTCGCCTTTGCTACAATATTGGCAGTTGTTGCCGGCTTGACCCTTGCTGGCGCTGCAGCTTTGGCACATGATTTTTATTCCAATGTTATCCGTCGCGGTAATGCATCAGAAAGGGAATCAGTAAGAGTCGCCAAGTGGTCAACCCTTGGTCTTGGCATACTTGCGATAACCTTTGGGATACTCTTTAAAGGGCAGAATGTAGCATTTCTTGTCGGACTCGCCTTTGCAATAGCAGCAAGCGCTAACTTCCCGGCACTTATAATGTCTATGTACTGGAAAAGGTTTACAACAAGCGGTGCACTTACCGCTCAGATTGTTGGTCTCGTTTCTTCGGTGTCATTAATTATATTAAGCCCCACTGTTATGGTGGATGTCATGAAGTTCCAAGAGGCGATCTTCCCGATGAAGAATCCTGGCATTATCTCAATCCCGCTTTCCTTTATTTCAGGCATAGTCGTTTCGTTGATGACCACTGAAAAGAAGGCTCAGGAACTATTCGAGCAGGAAAAACTCAGAACTTATGTCGGAGTCGGAGCAGAAGAATAGAGAGTTATTTAGTAACTTTTGAACTGATATAATTCATTTAAAAACCCTGCAGTTAATTACTGCAGGGTTTTATTTTTTCCAAGCTTTTTGATGACTTTTTTAGACTTTTTTGATAAACTTTTTTCTTCTTTTCTGAAACAATCGAGGGATATGCAAATTGAATTTTCAGAAAATACTTACTAGTGTTTATCTTAAAAATGCATCTATATTTTGAAAAAAAGGTGAGCCAAATATGAAAAACGATAGAAAGATATCTAAAATTATATCTTTACTTAAAAAGGAATATCCTGAACCTAAAACAGCGCTAAATTTTTCAACCCCCTTCCAGCTACTTGTTGCAACTGTCCTTTCTGCGCAGACAACGGATGTGCTTGTAAACAAGGTCACCAAGAATCTTTTTCAAAAATACAAATCCCTGAAGGACTATATCGACACGCCCATTGAGACCTTCGAAAAAGATATTAGCTCAATCAATTTCTATAAAACTAAGGCTAAAAACATTCAGGCTGCTGCGTTGATGATAAGGGAAAACTTTAATTCCTCTGTTCCTAAGTCTATGGATGAATTAATCAAACTGCCAGGTGTTGCCAGAAAGACTGCAAACATTATTCTTTATAACGCTTATGGCATAAACGAAGGCATAGCTGTTGACACGCATGTTAAGCGGCTTTCAAACAGGCTTGGACTTACTAAGCATCACGACCCTCAGAAGATAGAATCCGATTTGATGGCTATTACACCAAAGGAAGAATGGGGTGAAATTTCCCATTTGTTGATATTGCACGGCAGAAAAGTCTGTCAGGCAAAAAAACCGCGACATAGTGAATGCGTGATCATTGAACTTTGTCCTTCGAAAGATATTTAGAGTTTATTCGTAAACTGTTTCTGTCCCTTATGAATTCGAAATTTAGCGACAGAAAGGGCTGCCTCAGAATTTTTATAATCGGCAAGGGTTATTTAAATTTTGTTTTATCTTTTAATGCAATGCCTTTTTCTAAAATGCCATGAAATTTCTTTTATAATATAGTGGATAAAAATCCTTCACCAGCCCTTTCTACTATCTTGTGTATCTACAAGGGCGTTTTAATTGTATCGTTGAATTTTGGTCATTAACATACCCGTACAAAATAAATTCTTAGATACTTTGCAATCAGAGGGATATGATGCGATTTCTGGAGCCAAAGCCACGGCTAACCTCAATGAGGCGAAGACGAAGCGAAAGCCTCGACTGCTGATACTTTAAAACCAACTATGAAGTCTGTCAAGGGCTTACCAATACCCCTAAAATAGCCGTAGGATCATAAACCTATTGATTTGCAGGTCCTTGCAAGAACCCATAGGGTTCATGGCAATCTCATCAGAAAAGGTGAGATTGCTTACCCTTCGCTTTGCTCAGGGTCGCAATAAAAAGGTGCTTATCGCTATTTTAGGACATAGACTAAGGTAGTTCTTTGGCAAAGAAATCGTATCATATCCCTGCATTTTGGACACTTTTGGGTCATTGAATAAAATTTGACTAAAAATAGTCCCCAAAGTTAATATTTCTCATGCAACATTCAGACTTTGTCCACCTCCATGTGCATACCGAATATAGCCTCCTTGACGGTGCAATAAAGATAGACGAGCTCATTAAACAGGCGTCTTTATATAAAATGCCGGCACTGGCAATTACAGATCACGGCAATATCTTTGGCGCCATAGAGTTTTACAGAACGGCAAAGAAAGCAGGCATTAAGCCTCTTATAGGTTGCGAGATGTATGTCGCTCCAGGCAGCCGCCTCGAAAAGACCAAGATAAATCTCGACAAAAACCTGCCCGAAGAGGCTGCCTTTCATCTTGTGCTTTTAGCAAAAGATTTGAGCGGGTATAAAAACCTCACAAATCTACTATCAAAGGCATATATAGAAGGTTTTTATTATAAGCCGAGAATAGATAAAGAAATTCTTGCCCAATATAGTTCTGGACTTATAGGTTTGAGCGCCTGCCTTAAGGGAGAAATCCCCTATTATCTTCAGCACGGCAATAGGAAGATGGCATGTGATATAGCTTCCAGCTACAAAGATATTTTTGGCGCTGGAAACTTTTTTCTCGAGATTCAGAACAACGGCATAGCAGAGCAAGAAGATGCAAATAGAAAGCTTATAGAACTCGCAAAGGATTTAAATCTTCCCCTTGCCGCTACTAATGACTGCCACTATTTAATGAAAGAAGACTCAAGGGCTCACGACATCTTGCTCTGCATACAAACAGGCAAGACCGTCAGGGATGAAAAGAGGCTCCGCTTCGAGACTGAGGATTGTTATTTCAAATCCCCTCAAGAGATGATTCAAGCTTTTCGTGAAGTCCCCGAAGCCATTAAAAACACTCTCTATATAGCAGAATGCTGCAATCTGGAATTTGACCTCGGAAAGTCTTTGCTCCCCAGTTTTACGCCGCCTGACGGGATGAGTCCTGATGCATTTCTTGAGAAATTAGCTTTAGAAGGCTTAGAGGCTAAATTTAAAGGGGCGCCTCCACCTTCATATACAAAGCGCTTGATTAGCGAACTCGAGATAATCAAATCAATGGCTTATTCATCTTATTTTCTTATAGTATGGGATTTTATAAGCTATGCCAGGGGCAAGAAAATCTCGGTAGGACCAGGACGAGGCTCAGCAGCGGGCAGCCTTGTTGCATTTACCCTCGGAATAACCGAGATAGACCCAATAAAATATGGGCTTTTGTTTGAGAGATTTCTCAATTCTGAGAGAATAAGTATGCCTGATATAGATATCGATTTTTGCAGGGACAGGCGCCAGGAGGTTATAAATTATGTTTCCCAGAAATATGGTGCTGATCATGTTGCCCAGATAATAACCTTCGGGACGATGGCTGCAAGAGCTGCTATAAGAGATGTAGGAAGGGCTTTAAACATACCCTATGCAGAAGTTGATAAGATCGCAAAACTTGTTCCTGCAAATGTCAATATAGACGATGCCATCAAGACAGAGCCCCAGCTAAAGGAGCTTTATCACAATAATCCATCAGTAACTGAACTGCTTGATATTGCCAAAAAACTTGAAGGGTTATGCAGGCATGCATCTACACATGCCGCTGGATTGGTCATAGCGCCCCAACCCCTGACTGAATACACCGCCTTCTATAAAAACCCGAATGAAGATGTAATTACAACTCAGTTTGATATGGAATCTGTCGAGAAAATTGGGCTCTTGAAGTTTGATTTTCTGGGATTAAAAACCCTCACCGTCATTGAAAAAACCATCTCATATATCCAACAGCAAGGGAAATCGATTGACCTCGAAAACATCCCCCTTGATGATGATGAGACATACAAACTATTGAGTTCAGGTCATACAACAGGCATATTCCAGCTTGAAAGCCCGGGAATGAGGGATGTTCTTGTGAGAATGCATCCTAACCGCTTTGAGGATTTGATGGCTCTGGTAGCGCTATACCGCCCTGGTCCTATGGCGTGGATCGATGATTTCATCAAGACAAAAAAAGGTGAAATCCCTATTGCGTATGAACTGCCGCAGCTTAAAGACATCCTTGAGGAGACATATGGAATAATACTTTATCAAGAGCAGGTTATGCTCATAGCGAATAAGATTGCAGGTTTCTCGATGGGGCAGGCAGACATCCTCAGGTGGGCTATGGGCAAGAAGATTTCTGAAAAGATGGAAAAGCAAAAGGAGATATTTATTCAAGGTGCTATAAATAATAAAATCCCCAAGAAAAAGGCTACAGATTTATTTGATAAGATGGCTCCCTTTGCAAAATACGGCTTTAACAAGTCTCACTCCGCAGCTTATGCATATCTAGCATACAGGACTGCATATCTCAAGAAGCACTTCCCGATAGAATTTATGACGGCAAACCTCAGCATCGATATGGGTGATACAGACCATCTTGTAAAACTAATTAATGAGTGCAGAAATATGTCTATCCCTATGTTGCCTCCGGATATCAATAAAAGCGAAAGGGAATTTATCATTTCGGAGAATTCTATAAGATTTGGGCTTGAAGCTGTCAAAGGAGTTGGCACTTCCGCAATAGAAAGTATACTTACCGAGAGGAATCAGAGATCCTTTTCATCTTTCAGAGATTTCATTCAGAGAATAGACAATAAAAAGGTCAACAAAAAGGTAATTGAAAGTCTGATTAAATCAGGAGCCTTTGATTCCCTTTATGCAGAAAGCCCTCCTCTTGCAAGGGCAAAGGCAATGAGTGAATTTGAATCACCAACAAAAGACAATATGTCTTTGTTGCTTTTTGGTGACGGTAAAACACCAGAAACTAAAGCTAAAGAATGGAGCGAAAACGATATCTTAAATTATGAAAAAGAAGCTCTCGGTTTTTATATCTCCGGTCATCCGATTCTTAAATACAGACCTAAGCTCTTGAAGATGAATGTTGTCCCGATATCAGAGATCGAAGCCCAGCAGGACAGAAGCGACATAATAATCGCAGGCGTAATCAGGGATGTTAAGAGCAAACTCAAAGAAAAGGGTATTACAGCATACATTACGGTTGAAGATGAAACTGGCATCTCAGAATTGCTTGTTTTTACAGAGTTATATAAAAAGTCTGCCGAATTGCTGAAATCAGGCAACCTGATTATTATAGGTGGTCAGCTGTCCAAAGGCGAGAAGGTTGCAAAAATCCTTGCAAGGGATATAAAGGATTTGAGTGATGCAATAGAGGCAGCTTCAAGGGCTAAATACGAAGTCAACATCAGGTGTGATGATGTCGAAACCGCGGCAGAAAAGATGAGGAATATAAGGCAGTTGTTGAATTCTCAGCCTAACGGACAAAACGGAACCCGTTTATATTTTAAGCTCTTTTTCAAAGAATACTGTGTCATTCTGACATCCCCATTGTCTCCCAATGAAAACTTTGCTAAAGAAGCCACAAAAATCACCGGTGAACATGTAAAAAACTTATAAGCCGGTTACCTTTGCACTATATGCCAGTCTTTCCTAAATCTATTTGTTAAAGAAGCTATTTCCCGTTTTACCTCAAAGAGTTTAAAATAGTATACTCAAGTCTCATCCGAAAGGAGCGCTAATAAATGGCAAATGATGATATTTCAGGGCTGAAGATAGAAAGGGATAAAACAGCAGGCTCTTCAAGGCGTAAGAAAAGGTTTTTTTATGCTGTAGTCGGAGTGGTTATAGCCGTTATTGCCTTAATATTGTATTTGAGCGGTTTTTTTGCCCCTTCAATTAATGTTGAGGCTATCACTGTATCTCAAATGTATCCTTCCCAGTCCTTCACGCTCCTGAATGCGAGTGGATATGTCGTTGCCCAGCGCAAGGCGGCTGTTGCTTCAAAGGTTACCGGCAGGCTTATATCGCTCACCGTTGAGGAGGGCAGCTATTTAAAAAAGGGACAGATAATCGGCAGGCTCGAAAATGAGGATGTGCTCGCTCTTGAGAAACAGGCAGGCGCTAATCTGAACGCTGCAGGGTTTAATCTGAAGCAGGCTGAGGCGGAACTCCAGGATGCAGCCTTAATATACAAAAGGAATCAGGAATTGCTGAGGCACGGTTATATCTCTCAGGCTGAATACGACTCCGGAGAAGCCCGCTACAAAAGGGCAATTGCCATAAAGGAATCGGCTGAGGCGTCAGTAAATGCTGCAAAGGCAGCCCTTCAGGTGGCTCAATTAAATGTCGAATATACATTCATAAGGGCGCCTTTTGACGGCGTGGTTTTGACTAAAAACGCCGATGTGGGCGATATTGTAACACCGATTGGCGCTGCCGCAAATGCTAAAGCTGCATTGGTTACTATGGCTGATATGGACTCTTTGCAGGCTGAGGTGGATGTCTCGGAATCTAATCTCAGGCAGATAAGGATTGGTCAGCCCTGCGAGATTCTTCTTGACGCCCTCCCAGATTCCCGCTTCAGCGGGGTTGTCCACATGATTGTCCCCACTGCTGACAGAAGCAAGGCTTCGGTGCTTGTAAAGGTGAGGTTTCTCGATAAAGATAAGAAAATACTCCCAGAGATGAGCGCCAAAGTGGCATTCCTTGAGAGGGAGGTAAGCTCTCAGGAGAAAAAGCCGCTTACGGTCATAAACTCCTCTGCAATCATTGAGCGTAATGGTAAACAATATGTGTTTCTAATCAAGGATGGCAGGGCTTTAGAAACACATATAACCACCGGCGTCTCAATGAGGGAGATGACAGAGGTCATAGAAGGCGTTAAGTTAGGAGACAAAATTGCCCTGAAGCCGCTCAATAAATTAAGAAACGGCAGCAGGGTAAAGATTGCCGAAAAGTGATGGAAAACGGAAAGCCTTTCATAGATATTAAGAATGTCTGCAAATCATATCGCAGAGGTAGTCTTGTAATCCCTGTTTTGGGAAATATCTCTTTCGATATTAGAAGGGGTGAATTTCTTGCCCTTATGGGACCTTCAGGTTCAGGCAAAAGCACGCTTTTAAACCTTATCGCCGGCATTGACAAGCCTGATAGAGGGACAATAACTATAGACGGAATCGATATAACTAAACTCTCTGAAACAGAGCTTGCCCACTGGCGGGCAGTTAATGTGGGATTTATATTTCAGTTTTATAATCTCATACCCGTTCTTACGGCTTTCGAAAATGTTGAGCTGCCCCTTCTTTTAACGAGCCTCTCAAAAAAACAAAGGCAGGAGCATGTGGCTTTTGCGCTGAAAGTGGTTAATCTTGACGACAGGATGGATCACTATCCAGGGCAATTATCGGGGGGACAGCAGCAGCGGGTGGCTATAGCACGGGCTTTTGTCACAGACCCGGCTATCCTTGTGGCGGATGAACCCACAGGCGACCTTGACCGGGTCTCTGCTGATGAGGTGCTCTCCCTAATGGGCAGATTAAACTCAGAGCTTGGCAAGACTATCATAATGGTGACACACGACCCAAGGGCTGCACAAAAAGCCCGTTTAATCAAGCAGCTCGAAAAGGGGCAGATGAATGCTGATTGTCAGGCTGATATTTAAAAATGCCTTCCGCTCAAAACTCCGTTCCACTCTTACAGTTGCTGGCATAGCACTGGCAATAATTGCCTTCGGCTTTTTGAGGACTGTTGTAGACGCCTGGTATGCAGGCGTTGAGGCATCCTCAGCAAGCCGTCTCGTCACAAGGAATTCGATCTCCCTGATATTCCCCCTGCCGATTTCATACAAGGAAAAGATAAGGCAGGTTGATGGAGTTGATAAGGTTTCTTATGGCAACTGGTTTGGTGGCATCTATATTGAAGAAAAGAATTTTTTCGCCAATTTCGCTGTCGAGCCCAAAAGCTATCTCGAGTTATATCCTGAATATATCCTTTCTGAAGAGCACAAAATGGCGTTTTTAAAAGACAGAAAAGGTGCTGTTGCGGGGCAGAATCTCGTTGAACGGTTTGCATGGAAGGTTGGGGATACCATTACTTTAAAAGGGACTATTTACCCTGGAAATTGGGAATTTGTCTTAAGAGGAGTTTATAAAGGCAGGGATAAAAGCACTGACGAATCACAGTTCTTCTTTCATTGGGATTACCTCAACGAGATAATGAAAAAGACTGCATCTGTCAGGGCAGACCAGGCAGGTTTTTATCTCATAGGAGTCAAAGACCCCTCCCTTGCTGTCTCTGTGTCTGAAAAAATTGACAGGATGTTCAAAAACTCCCTTGCCGAGACATTAACTGAGACAGAGCGCTCCTTTCAACTGAGCTTTATACATATGACAGAAGCGATTCTTATCGTCATTCAGGTTGTATCTCTTATCGTCATAATAATAATCCTTGCCGTCACTGCCAATACTATGGCTATGTCGGTGCGCGAGAGGTTGTCTGAATTCGCTGTCTTAAAGACGGTTGGATTTGGGGGCTGGTATATTACCATGATGATATTTGGCGAGTCTTTAATCATTGCAATTATCGGCTGTGTTATAGGCGTAGTATGCACATTCCCTGCTGCTGATATCTTTGCTAGTGAGATGAGCAACTATTTCCCAGTTTTTGTCGTTACAAAAGAGACGATATATCTCGATATTGCCGCCTCGCTGTTTATAGGCGTTATTTCAGCGGTATTCCCTTCTTTAAGGGCGGTCAGGGTCCAGATAGCGGAGAACCTCATGAGGGTGAGATAATGGGGATATTCTTTCTATACAGCCTTCGCAATCTCATGAAGCGCCGTCTTACAACAACCCTTACGGCAGTAGGAATGTCCCTCGTAGTATTCGTCTTTGCCTCAATACTAATGCTCTCTGAAGGTCTCAGGCAGACGCTGGTTGACACAGGCTCTTATGACAATGCAGTGATAATCCGCAAGGGCGCTGTCTCTGAGGTTCAAAGCGGCGTTGAGAGGCATCAGGCTTCCGTTATCGGAACAAGACCAGAAATCGCTACCGGAACTGACGGCAAGCAATTATTTGCGCGTGAACTCGTTGTGCTCATTAATCTGCCCAAGCGCGACAGCGATAAGCCTTCAAATGTTGTCATCAGAGGGATAGAAGAACAATCCCTTGCATTAAGGCAGCAGGTGAAAATAATAGAAGGCAGAATGCCCAAGCCCGGCTCAACTGAGATTCTTGCAGGCATAAGCATTGCTCAGAGGTTTAAGGGCGCTGGCATTGGAGAAACCCTTGATTTTGCCCTCAGGAGTTGGAAGGTCGTAGGTATATTTGACGCTGGCAAGACAGGCTTCAGTTCAGAGATATGGGCTGATGTTGACCAGTTGATGTCGGCATTCCGAAGACCAGTTTTTTCGTCTGTTATATTCAAACTGAGGGATTCTTCAGAATTTGAAAACCTTAAATCGAGCATCGAATCAGACCCCAGATTAACGGTTGAAGCCAAAAGAGAGGTCAAATATTATGCAGAGCAGTCAGAGACGATGGCAAAATTCCTGCGCATTCTGGGCATGTCTCTTACGGTAATATTTTCCCTTGGTGCAATTATCGGAGCTATGATTACTATGTATGCAGCAGTCGCTAACCGCATAGGAGAGATAGGGACATTGAGGTCATTGGGTTTCCAGAGAAAGGATATTCTCCTTGCGTTTTTAATGGAATCTCTTCTCATAAGTTTTATTGGCGGTTGTGCAGGTCTGATAATTGCGTCATTTCTTCAGTTTTTTACCGTCTCAACAATGAATTTTCAGACCTTCTCTGAGCTTGCATTCAGTTTTAACATGACCTTCGAGATTATATATCTTTCGGTTTTCTTTTCACTTCTGATGGGTTTTTTAGGTGGCGTGCTGCCAGCCTTCAGGGCGTCGAGGATGAAGATAGTTGATGCATTGAGGGCAGGTTAGAACAGGTGTTTTCCTCCTTCTGACATCTCAATAAGGGCATTGCGATCGAGTATTTTAATAATCCTGCCGTTTACCTCGATAATTCTCTGATTAATCATTTTGCCGAGCATCCTTGATAATGTCTCTGGTATCGTTCCCAAAAGTCCAGCAAGCTGGGTTTTGGTTATGTCGAGGTCTATTATATCCGGATTTCCACCTCTTTCGCCCATGAGCAATAAATAAGCAGCAAACCTTCCGGGAACTTCCTTTAATGACAATTCCTCAATAAGGCGGGTCAACTGCCTCAGCTTTTTTGAAAGCTCTGCGAGCATATTCATAGCCAGAGACGGCTCCTTCTTTATAAGCTCGATGAATGAATTTCTTGGGAAGAAAAAGACCCTGCTCTTTTCAATCGTTTCTGCATAGGCAGGGAAACGACCACCAGCAAATACTGGCACTTCTCCGAAGATATTACCTGGTCCAAAGATATGTATTATCTGCTCCTTGCCTTCTGGAGAGAGTTTGAATATCTTGATGCGCCCTGATATAACGGCGTAAAAACCTGCGGCTTCATCACCCTCTGAAAAGATGGTTACAGAACGATTAAATGTCTGATCAACAAGGATTTCGCTCAATTCTTTCAGATGGGGTTCTGGCAAACCCCTAAATAATGCAATGCTTGAGATAATATCAACCAGCTTCATATATTTATTTATAAAAGCTCTCCTGTAAAAAATTCAGGTTTGAGGTTGAAGGTCTTTTAAATTTAGAACTTTAAACCTTTCATAGAATATAATTTGCTTCAAAGTGATAGTCATTTTAATGTATAA
>OGCL01000186.1_pt1 | contig 71272 bp, 67 predicted proteins | sample 1570041 | NCBI WGS metagenome assembly OGCL01 (sample SAMN06266162, study PRJEB24511) | hot springs metagenome | isolation source: Hot spring water | place: South Africa: Limpopo | collected 2015-06-22
AGCCAATCCTATATCTACTGATAGAGATTCACTATGTCCCTTCCCATTCTCATAAATGACTTAGGATTGCTATAGTATCCTGTTCGAGGATGCTTAGTGCCCGATAGCTTCTAGTGATTCTAACTGACCAAATGTTTTCTTGACTGTTAATACACTTAAAGTTTAGGGATGGATGAAATGGATTTTCCGCCCAAATTCGATAAGTTTTTCTTGCCGATTGCCGAATTTCTTGGCTCAATTTACGGTATTTAGCCCAGAATGAGGGAAGGACAGCCGATTTCATAACTGATCATAGTCCATTGGCTGTGCCTGCCCTGCGGCAATTTCTTGTTTAGCTTTTTTCGCCGCTGCAATGAGGCTGCTTTCTGTTCTGGCGAAGCTTGCTTGCCATTTTTGCTCATCGTTGAGATCGGCTAGGTATTCTTGCAAATGGTCAACAATTTGTTCCTGGATGTTGGGTGGCAGGGTTTCCATCATCTTCATAACGGTTGTGATTGCCGGACTATTCATACGATTTTCTCAATGGTGCTGTTGGGTTGGGGGTGTTCTTTAATTCCAGTTTAGGGGAATTTTGGGGAACTGAGGTGAGGTTGCGGGGCTGGGGGTTTGGGCAGGTTGGGTGATGACAGCTTCTAGGGACAGGACGGGAGCATCGAGGGCAGCGCGGTACCCTTGCACGAGTTGAATGAGGTTTGCGAGGGAGGCGGCGAGGGGGGCGACGGGATGTTTGCTGTCGCTGATTAAGCGCCCGTTGTGTTCGTAGAAGACTTCACGGATGGAGTAGCGACCTGATCGATCGCGGAAGATGCGGTAGGCTCAAAGCATTAGGGGTTCCTCCCGATAATGTGGAAGCAGTGACCCCTCCCAAGGAGGAAGTCCGGGGCTGGTTTGATAATTTTGCTACTGGCGTTGGCATCGGTATTATCCAACAGGTGGTTCCCAGATTCCCTGGTATCCGTTTTTAGGACACTGGAGATGGGCGGGTTTACCAGGGTGTTTTGTCGAGATTTTGATAAGACCCGCCTCTAGATGCGCATGGGCAATCGATTTTGTTATCGTAACTTTTATTACGGTCCGAGTGCTCAAAACCTGCTATGGGATTCAGCTTGATGGCTTACAGTATTAAGAATCCCTAGTGTTCCCGCGAACTGACCAAATATCTGTGATAGCGTCTTAGATAGCGTCTTAAAAATATTGCTGTCGATCGCACCCAGTACAGATTACCGTGGCACTTGATAACTACGACCCAGGGGACTTCTACGACGAACTGTTTGAGGCCAAGGGAAAACCGCGCCCTGAAGCCAAGCTACTCGTGGAGCGCCTCAATTCCCTATCCCTAGAGGAAATCAAGCAGCGACAACAAGCGGCCCAGAATGCCCTGTTTAGCCTGGGGGCAACGTTTAATGTCTATAGCGATAATCAGGGAACAGAGCGGATTCTGCCGTTTGATATTATTCCTCGGATTGTGGCTGCGCTGGAATGGGACTACCTGGAGCGGGGCTTGAAGCAGCGGATTGCGGCCCTCAATTTATTTATCGATGACATTTATCACAACCAGAAGATTATTCAAGACGGGGTGATCCCTAGGGATATCATTGAATCCTCGAAAGGATTTCTCAAACCCTGTATGGGGCTGAAGCCGCCGGGGAAGATTTGGTGCCATATTACGGGGACAGACTTGATCCGCGATCGGGATGGTCGGTGGTATGTGCTGGAGGATAATTTACGCTGTCCCTCTGGGGTTTCCTATGTGCTGGAAAACCGCCGCATTATGAAGGGGACCTTCCCCCAAGTCTTCCAAACCCTGGCCATTAACCCGGTTGAAGACTACTCCAGCCACCTGGTTGAAACCCTGCTCAACTTGGCCCCGCCCCACCTGGATGATCCCACCGTTGTGGTGCTAACGCCGGGGATTTATAACTCGGCCTATTTTGAACATTCCTTCCTGGCGCAACAAATGGGGGTGGAATTGGTCGAAGGGCGCGATCTGGTGGTGGAGGATGGCTATCTGCAAATGCGGACCACCAAAGGCTTGCAGCGGGTGGATGTGATCTACCGTCGGATTGATGATGATTTTATCGATCCGTTGGTTTTCCGTCCCGATTCTCTGCTGGGGATTCCGGGCATTATGGAGGTCTATCGCTCTGGCCGACTGGCGATCGCCAATGCCCTCGGGACCGGGGTTGCGGATGACAAGGTGATTTACGCCTATGTCCCCCAAATGATTCGTTACTACCTGGATGAGGACGCGATCCTGAACAACGTTCCCACCTATTTGTGCTGGGAAGAGCGGCAACGGGCCTATGTGCTGGAACACCTGGATCAGCTAGTGGTCAAGGCGGCGAACGAATCGGGCGGCTATGGGATGTTGATGGGTGCCCAGGCCACACCAGCGGAACGGGAGGAGTTTGCCCAACGGATTGAGGCCAACCCTAGGGGATACATTGCCCAGCCCACCCTCTGCCTATCGCGAGTACCGACGATCTTGGATGGGAATATTGAGGGCTGCCATGTTGACTTGCGCCCCTATATTCTCTATGGCAAGCAGATCTATGTGAATCCCGGCGGGTTGACACGGGTGGCCCTGCGGCGGGGGTCGTTGGTGGTCAACTCTTCCCAAGGGGGTGGCAGTAAGGATACCTGGATTGTGGCTTCTTGATATGCGTGTGGTCCAACTCACCGACACCCACCTCTTGGCCGATGCCCAAGCCTGCCAGAAAGGCGTTGCCACCACTGCCAGCCTGCAACGTGTTCTCAGCCATCTGCACCGCCAGCCTTGCCAGCCGGACCTGCTGTTGCTGACGGGGGATCTGTCCCAGGATGAGTCGCCCCAGTCCTACGATCGCTTAGTGGATTTGCTCACGCCCCTGGCGATTCCCAGCTATTGGGTGCCTGGCAACCATGATCACCCAGCCACGATGGCGCAACGGCTCGATCGCCCACCGCTGCGATCGGCCAAACGCATTCACCAAGCTGGTTGGCAAATTCTCCTACTCGACTCCAGCCACCCCGGTGAGGTAGGGGGCTACCTGCGCGATGCCGATCTGGACTGGCTGACAACCCAGCTACAAGCCTGCCCTTTGCCAACGCTGATTGCTCTGCACCATCCCCCCTGTTCGATCAATTCCGAGTGGGCCGACGCGATCGCCCTCGCCAATCCGGCTGAATTTCTGGACCGCCTGCGTCCCCATCCCCACGTTCGCCTGGTGATCTTTGGCCATGTCCATCAGGAATTCCAGACCCACAGGCAGGGCATCACCTTTTTGGCAGCCCCCTCCACCTGTATTCAATTTCAGCCCAATGTTCCCACCTTTGCCCTGGATGATTTGCCGCCCGGTTACCGCTGGTTGGATCTGCGCCCCGATGGCACCTGGGCAACCGGGGTTGAATGGGTACCCCTGACGCGGGCATAGCGATTCACTAGCCCTGGCGCAACTGAACGCCTTACGAACCGACCGGGGTGGTTAAGGGGATGGCCAGCCGTTCCCCTGGGGTGGGTTCTAGGACCTGGGTGCGGCTACCGTGCTGGGCGAGGGTTTGGCGGAGTTCGTCGGCGCTGCCCTCAAACCGGAGTAGGCGATCGAGCAATCCGGTCATTTGAATATCGCCCCCAGCGGCGGTCGGGATCACCACTTGCGGCTGTAGCCACTGGGCCAATTCCTGGGCGCTTTGCTTACCGCGAATGATCGGTCCCAGCAGGGGCAGTTTCATGTCCACGATCGGGGTAATCACCACGTCGATCGGGGCGAAGCTTTGGATACGGGTGTCATTAAACCCATGCGGCTCGTAGTAGAGTTTGTGCCCCTGGTCGCGATCGCACAGAACATAGCCATTTTCCACCGTCGTTGGTCCCACCAGCGAACCCCGCGTCGCGTGAATGTCCAGGCGATCGTTGACCCGATGGGTTTCCCCTGGAGCCAGGGCCGTTACCTGGGTGTAGCCGAGGGATTGGGCGACCTTGGCCGCCTGCGGTGAACCGACTACGGGAATCTGACGATCAAGTTTTTCCAGAGTAGGGACGTGGGCATGGTCGGGTAGTCCTTGGGAGAGCAGAATGAGAGCGATCGCGTCCGGGATGGGGCGATCGTGGACCCGAACGGCCTTAAACAGCCACTCCGCTTGGCCAAAGGTCAAGGGACCTACCAGCCAGGGGTCCAGCAATAGCCGCTGGCCTGCCATTTCAATCAACCAAGTGTTACTGTCAAACCAGGTGAGATACATGGTGCTCCGCCCAACGTTACAACCTTAACTGTGTCTTCTTTAACAATTGTAAAGACATGACTCAATAAACGCGCAACGGTCAAGGCGCAATGCTTCAGTGACGGTAACTGTGCAATGGTTAACGCGCAACGGTAACTGTGCAACGGTAACTGTGCAACGGCAACTGTTTTCTGGATGCTCTGGCCTCTGGATGCTCTGGCCTCTGGATGCTCTGGCCTCTGGATGCCCTGGAATATGCTCCCCACTTCTCTGGCCCTACCCTGGCCCATCTTGGCCAGTGACGATCGCCTGACTCGCAAGGCGTTTCAGGCGTTTGAAAGCCAGTATGCTCCCATGCCCCTGTGCCCCTGTTGCCACAAGCAGAACTGATCCAGGGACAGGCTGGGAACGGTATGCCCTGAGCCGCAGATGAACAGGGTACCATGCAAAGTCGCGGGTTTCCAGGTTTCTGGCTGGCGGTGACGGCCCTCTTGGTGAGTAATAATATGCAGGAAGGACTCCCTATGTTACAACAGGGTTTACGCTCATCTGAGCATACCGCCTTTAGAGCGCGGCCTGCCAGCAGGGGGTAATGTGGTGTTGTCTATTCCCAGATTGCCGAATCATCCGTGCTGATTTCATGCCAACCCCTTCCCTTGCCCAGCCAATTCCCAAATTTAGTAGCCTGCGAGTGAAACTCCTGGTGGGGTTTACGATCGTCTTTAGCGTCGTTTTTGCTGGCACCTACTATTGGATTTATACCCACACGATCGCCAAAGTTAGCCAACAAATTAAGGACAATCTCCAAGCAGCCGCGATCGGAGCCGCCCAAACGATCGATGCGGAGGAATTACTGGCCCTGTATCGCGAGGGCGTGCCCAATGAAGACGGCTTTTCTGACGATCCACGCTATCAGCGGCAACTGGCTTGGTTAGATCAAATCCATCAAACCCTGCCCTATGTTTGGATGTTTACGCTTGTCCAGGGGAATCAACCAGATACCCGGCGGATGGGTCCGGCTGCGGGTCCGACGGAAATTATTTACCTGGTTGATGTTTGGGCACGATATGACGTTAATAAAAGTGCTAAGTTCCTGGAACCCGCTATGGGAACACCCGCTCATTTACGGGCACTAGAAACGGGAAGCGTAGAATTTCGCGATCTGTACCAGGACCGGTGGGGTACCTGGATCACTGTCTATAGCCCAATCCGCGATCGCAATAATCGGATAGTCGCCGTTTTAGGGGCTGATATTGAAGCAGACTATATCCTAGAGATGCAAAAAAATATCCGCGATCGTTTTGCAATTATCTTTTTACTATCCTATGGTTTCCTATCAATTTTAATTCATATTATGACGGGTGTTTTGATCCGTCCCCTAACTCAGCTAAAGATTAATTTAGAGCAGGTAGGTGAAGGTAATTATAATATAGATTTATCGAATATTAGTCGCAAATACTTTCAGGATGAGATTAGCCATCTTGCGTATATGTTTGAACAAATGACCCATCACATCTATGTGCGTGAGTTATTGCTCCGAGAGGTGCAGGCTGAGCGCGATCGTCTATTTGATCATGCAACCGATTTACTCGCGATTTTCGACGAATCACTCTGTTTTCGGCAAATTAACCAGGGATGGACTGAAACGCTAGGCTATCAGTTTATCGATCTGATTGGCAAATCAATGCTTACTTTTATTCATCCCGAAGATATTGAAGAAAATCAGGCTGTCCAAGCGGAATTAAAACAGGGAATTGAAAAACACAACTTTGAAAGCCGTTGGCGATCGCGATCGGGAGATTATCGTTGGCTCTCTTGGAGCTTTATGCCCGTCATATCAGAACAAAAATATTATGGCTTTGCGCGAGATATTACTGATGTTAAGCAAATCGAAGAGCAACTGATTCGTAATGCCTTCTATGATCCCTTGACGGGCTTACCCAATCGCAGCTACTTCATGAACCGACTGAGCCTATCTCTGCAAAAAACAAAAGCCAACCAGGATTATTTATTTGCGGTTCTCTTCATTGATCTCGATCAATTCAAAAGTGTTAATGATAGTTTGGGACACGCAGCGGGTGACCAACTATTAGTTAAAATCGCCACCAGATTACAACAATGTATGAATTCAAAAGATGTCTTGGCACGGATGGGAGGCGATGAATTTGCGATCATGGTAGATGAAATTCAAACGATCGCTGATGCCACTTTGATCGCAGAACGCGTGCAAACAGCGCTGGCCCTACCGTTGAACATTCAAGGTCAGGAATTTTTTATTAGTGCTAGTATTGGAATTGCACTGAACTGTGATCAAGCGAACCAACAAACCTATGAAAATCTATCGGATCTGATTCGCGATGTTGATATGGCCATGTACCAGGCAAAAGCCAACGGTCGGGCTAGGTATGCGATTTTTGATCATGCCTTACAGCAGACGATATTGAGTCGCTTAAATTTAGAAAATCAACTCAGACGAGCACTCCAAACTGCTGAACTCCGGCTGTATTACCAGCCGATCATTTCGCTAAAAACGGGTAAGATTTACAGCTTTGAAACCTTGGTACGTTGGCAGCATCCAGAACGTGGCTTGATCTCGCCGACTGAGTTTATCCCGATCGCTGAAGCCACGGGGTTGATTATTCCCTTGGGGGAATGGATTCTCCAAACCGCTTGTCACCAACTGCGACAATGGCAGCTTGCCCGTATTGCCCCGCCTGGGCTGAGCCTCAGTGTCAATGTGTCTGGCATTCAATTCGCCCAACCAGAGTTAATCGAGCAAATCCAAGGCATTCTCGCTGAGACGGAATTAGCCCCCAGTGCCCTTCACCTGGAAGTTACCGAAAGTGCAATGGTTGAAAATATGGACGGCGCGATCGCCCAACTCAATCAACTGCGGCAGTTAGGGATTCAAGTCGCGATCGATGACTTTGGCACCGGCCACTCCTCCCTCGCCCGTCTTCAGAGTTTACCGATCGACATTCTCAAGATTGATTATTCCTTTGTGGCCAAAATGCAGGAAAATCCGCGCAATCAGGAATTTGTGCGGGTGATCGTGAACCTGGCCCACTTTCTGGGGCTTCAGGTCGTGGCGGAGGGCATTGAAACCCTAGAGCAGCAGCAATACCTAGCGGCAATGGGCTGTGAGTATGGTCAGGGTTACCTGTTTGCCAAACCCAGCGATGCCACAACGGTTTATCACTACCTCCACGCCACCTGCCAGGGGAACGTCCCAAGCCATCCCTACGCCTTTCGCCTCTAAGCAGGGTGCCCACAGATGGCCAGCGACAGGTGCAGGGCAAAATTTGTCCCCCAAATTTGTCCCCCAAATTTGTCCCCCAAATTTGTCCCCCAAATTTGCCCAAAAAGATGAGTCTTCTCGCTATCCCTGCTCGGTCAAGCTCCCCTGTGCTCCCCTCGCGGCGGGTATTTCCCAGTTCCAGCCTTGGATCTGTCCGGCTGACAAGTACGGGATTCCCACCCTGAGCCGCGCCAGTTTCGATTGAATCCCCTTCTAGGACTGCCTTAAGATAGGAGTACCAGGACGTTGTGTGATGGCAAAACAATGGGATTTTTCGACTCGGAAATCGTACAACAAGAGGCCAAGCAGCTTTTTGAAGACTACCAATCCCTCATGCAACTGGGGAGTAATTACGGTAAGTTCGACCTAGAGGGCAAAAAGATCTTTATTGATCAGATGGAGTTGATGATGGAGCGCTATCGCATCTTTATGAAGCGATTTGAACTCTCGGAAGACTTTATGGCCCAGATGACGATCCAACAACTGAAGACCCAATTGGGGCAGTTTGGCATGACCCCGCAGCAGATGTTTGAGCAAATGCATCAAACTCTGGAGCGGATGAAGTCGGAACTGGCCCAATAGTCTGCCCGATCGTCTAGTGTGGGAATGGCCGTATCTGCTTTAACCCCGTATGCAAAGTCTGCGGAAGCACCTATCGGTTCCCCCGTTGCTCGTGGGGCTAACCGTCGGTAGCGCCTTGCTTCTGTTTTTCGCTAGTAGTCTGCGCCATCTACTGTTCCAATCGGCGGGCTGGGATTTGGGCATTTTTGATCAGGGGCTATACCTCCTGAGCCAGGGGCACCCCCCCTATTCCACCTTGCGCGATATTCACCTCTTGGGCGATCATGCGGCCTGGATTTTGTACCCGATCGCGCTGCTGTATAAGCTCTACCCCAGCGTCTACTGGCTGCTTGCCATCCAAGCCCTCGCCCTAGCCCTAGGGACGTTGCCAACCTTTGCCCTGGCCCGCCAAGCACACCTCTCGTCCCAGCAGGCCATCACCCTCGTCCTGGTTTACCTGCTGTATCCCCTGGTGTTTAATGTCAATCTGTTTGACTTTCACCCGGAGGTGATCGCCGTTCCGTTGCTCTTGACAGCGGTTTGGGCCGCACGGGCGCGACGGTTTGCGATCTTCTTGCTCTGCGTGGCCTTGACCCTGGGGTGTAAGGAAGTGCTGGGGTTGACGGTGGCGGCGTTGGGCCTTTGGCTGCTGCTTTGGGAGGGCCGACAGCGCTATGGTTTGCTGGCGATCGGGCTGGGGACGCTCTGGTTTGGGGTGTCAACGCAGGTGATCATTCCCGCCTTTAGCGGTTTGCAGCCAGCCGGGGTGCGGCTGTATGGCTACCTAGGCGACTCGATGTCGGAAGTGATGGTCAATCTCTGGCTGAAACCCCATCTGGTGTTGGGCCAACTCTTTTCCCTGGGCACGTTGGAATATTTGGCCTTACTGCTGGGACCGATCGCTTGGGGGATCTCCCGGCCCGCCTGGGTGGCCTTGTTCCCGGCCTTGCCCACGTTGCTGCTGAATCTGCTGTCGATCGAAACCCAACAGCGCAATCTCACCCAACACTACTCTGTTCCTATCCTGCCCTTTCTGATCCTGGCGGGGATTACCACGTTGCAGATTCAAGGGAAGGGGACGCCATCCTGGCCTCGGCGATCGTCGTTCATCCTGGGTTGGGCGATCGCGGCGTTTTTGCTATTGGCGAAATATGGGTATTTCGGGTCCCTCTATTTGCAATCCCTGGATACCTGGCAGGCCAGTCGTGCGGCGATCGCCCACATTAGAACGGCTGATCCCGTTCTCACCACGTCTAATTTTGCGCCCCACCTCACCCATCGGCGGCTGATCCGGCAAACCCAGACAGCGGCTCCCCCGGTTGACTTGGGCGAGTTTCACTATGGACTGGTGAATCTCAAGCATCCGGGTTGGCTGAGTACGCCAGCTTTTGCCCAAACACTGGTCGATCGGTTTCAGGCGGACGATCGTTTTAGCTTGACCTACGCGGCGGATGGGGTATACCTGTTTCAGCAGCAACCCGTACCCACGGACGATCGGCGGGTTTAAGGGCAGGAAGTGAGGGACCGGACGAATTTTCATACACCCGGAGTTTGGCAGGCATCATCTCAGAACTCCCCCCTTGAGTCCTGCCCAGTCCCGTAGACGCGATCGGTAACAGCCACACCTACTGGCACACCTCCTCTGGCTGAAATTGACGTTGGTCATCCAGACTCCAACTACGCATGTCTTGGGCCACTCCCTGCCTAACCGAGACAATGACGTAGGAGTATCCGGACCAAGCCCAGGCGCGATCGTACTCCGAAGGGACTGCCCCATGATCCGGGTGGGAGTGGTAAATCCCCACGATCACCCACCCCAGATCCCGTGCCCGTCCCTGGGCCATGAACAAATCCTGCGGATCGATCCAATAGCGTCGGGATTGCGTCAGGGATCTGGGATCAGGGGACGCTTGTTCATCCAGTTCCGGCAGCATTGGCGTAGAACTTGCTTCGGAAATGGCGGTTTGCCACTGATTTTCGACGGGGATGACTTGGCGTACATATTTATGAGTTTCTTCACCTGCCTGACGGCATTCTCCTAACAAAATACCACAGCATTCCTGGTCATAAGTTTTTTCCGCATGATTGAGGATTTCTTGCCGTTGGATAGGTGTGAGATACAACATTTTGAGTATGGGGAAATCGGCTAGACGATCATGACAGACAATTCTGGGATTGGGTTGGGTGGATCGTCCGGGAAATGGGGGTTTGAAATCGGTGGTGTGCAGTACCGGCAGGACAAAATGCCCAGGCTCATTTTGTCAGGTTTAATTTAACCTCAGTTCGATGACCCTTACCCCAGCTCTTCTCTCCGAAGGAGAGGGGCCTAAAACCTGGGCGATGCCGTTACTCCCCCTCGCCCCTTTTGGGAGAGGGGGTTGGGGGGTGAGGGCAATCGGGCTGTTATCGAACTCACATTAATTTACCAGGTTTGTTTGATTTGCCTAGTTTGATTTACCGGCTCTTCTGGTTTCGTGGTGGAAATAACGGGACGAATAAAATTTGGTAGTAATGCATAGGAATGGTAATCACAGGCTGGAACTCCCAGTTTTCCGTGGCTGACTCCATTAGAATGCACGACTACCTAAAATTTTTGCTGTGTCAAGTGTTTGCAAGGCTTACCCTGAACTAGTTACAGGCCATAAGCTAGGCTTATCACCATATGACCAGAAGAGCCGATTTACCGGGTTTGCCTTACCGGGTTTAATTTGCCGGGTGAGCCAGCTTTTTTTAGGGGCCATCCGTTAGGGAGTCGTTGCAACTTCAGGCTGACTCTGGGCTGGTGTTTGCCCACCACCAATCCGAATCTCAGAACAAAACGCCGCACTCTGAAAGCCCCCGGCTTGTTGCAAAAGGCTAGTGCGTAGACGCAGATTGGGTCCCGCCAACCACAACCGCTCTTCCAAATACCAGCTTTCGGCTTCTGTGATGAGGGTCAGGACCTCATCGCTGCCTAGGGTATAGCGTCCCGTGAGCAGATCCTTACGCCCATTCTGTTGGAGAAGTTGGCCGGATTGCCGATCGTTACCTGATTGCAGCGCCACTAGCAGACTGGTACCGGTTTGCTGGCGGGTTTCGGCGGCCATCATGCCATTCCAGGTAATGCGAACCCCGCAGAGTGCCCGATCGGTATCCAGATTCCCGTGCTGGCATAGTTGGATGACCGCTGGGTGGGATGCCGTCAGTGGCTCAATCTGCACCTCCGCTTTACCACTTTCGGAACGTGACATGGCCAAGTGATGATGCGTCCGTTGCGACAACCACTTCCCCGCATTGGCCTCAAAAAATTCAATAATATCCATGTTCCAGATCAGCAATCTGCCTGACGATCGCGCTATGTCTTGAGTCTTGCACTTCGTTACCCCCTTGGCAAGCATCCCCTTCCCTGGCCCGGAACCGCAGCCCGATCCCCTGAATCATGAACTAAGCAAGCACGAATCTCTGGGGGGCGCTATGCCGTGGTTTGTCAAGATTGAGGCTGGAATTGTCGACAAAGCAACTTTATGATCAATTTGTCCCGGCCCATAAGCAGTACGTGCAAACCCTGATCGATCGGGGCCACCGTGCCCAAACAGGCTATTGGGGAAATGCCCGTGGCGGGATGCTCCTGTTTGAGGCAGCCTCGATGTCAGAAGCGATCGCGATCGTGGCCCAAGATCCCCTCGTGCAGAACCAGTGTGTCACCTATGAACTCTATGAGTGGCGGGTGGTGGTGGGGCCGGACAGCGAGTAACGTCGCATCGAGTTTCGATCGTTGCTCAGGAAGGGACCATCGTCTGTCGTTAGGGCGCAGGCGTAGCAATCAGACTTAGTTCCACCCGATCGTCCGCCGGTTGGGTGATCGCCACCCGCACCCCAGCCCCGAAGAAACTCCCCATCTTGTCCTGCTTTTGCTGCCAAGTCGCCAAGGGAATCTCCGGCGAGTCGAACTCCAGGATCAGGGCATAGGCATTGTCCACGGCCACTTCCCGCATCCCGGTCACCACAGGCCGCGCCTCATCCGAAGGGCTTAACCCCAAATAGGCAAGGGCCTTATCGAAATGCGCCTTTTGCCCATAGCGATAGCGATCGAGATCTTCGCGCACTTGCTTTTGGATCGCCGTTGCCTGTTCCTGCCGCAGGGCCAGCACAGTGGGCGACGTGGGTTCCGTAAATGGGATTGGCTTCAGTTCCGAGGATTTCAATGCGAGGCCCCCCAGCAGGAGCGGAAAGCCATAGAAGAACCCCACTAGGTTTAACGTGGCATTGTCCAGCCCGAAATAGGCAATAAAGCCGACCAGGGTCAGCGTGCCCCCCACCCAAAGGCCCAGGCTACCGAGAGAGAGTTTGCGAAACATGGCGAAACCGGAGATGAAAGTAAACCATTTTCACCAGTCTAAGCTAGCCCAGAGCCACCAACCGCCCCCCACGATTGCCCACAGCCCCGCCAACCCCACCAAGGTCCATTGCAAGCGCTGTAACCAGGGTTGGATTTGGTAAGTGACTACCAGGCGATCGCGATCGCGCATCGCCGCTGGTTTCGGCCACAGTTGCCCGTCATACCAACCCGACTCCTCATAGGAAATCTGCTCACTGGCCAGCCGATCGCGCACATATTTCCAACCCAGGTAGAGATGGGTCAGGGCCAACAGGAGCGGTACACTCGCCCCCAATGCCCCACTCAGGCAAAATTGCAGGGGATACTTCGCGATCGGGAAGCTCGCGGCAGCCACCGGTCCCGCCACGACCCAACTCAGGCCCCAGATCCAGAGCGCAATCCCCAGATAACGGGGCCAAGGTCGCGTAGCCCAGCGGAAAAACCAGGATTCCCGCAAGTGCTGATATTCATTCAGCGGTTGTTGTTCGACCGGCACCGGGCAGGTCGAAAGGGGTGAAGGCCTATCCATGCGATCATGGCCCATCGGAGAAGGTCACCCCTAGGATAGCGAGGGTGACGGGCGGCTGGCTAGACTGAAGTCGGGCAGGGCCACCCGCTCCGCATGGCCCCAGAAGGCTTCCAGGTTATAAAACTCTCGCTGTTGGGGCAGAAACAGGTGGGCAACCACCTCGCCATAGTCCTGCAAAATCCACCCCCCTTCCGCCTGCCCTTCTATACTCCGGGGCGCACGTTGCCAGTGTATCTCTACCTGATCGCTGATCGATCGCGCGATCGCCCGCAGTTGGGCACTCGAAAACCCCGTCACCACTACAAAATAATCCGCCAAGTAGGACACCTCCGCCATCTTCAGAACCACAATATCGGCCCCCTTCCGCTCATCCGCCGCCGCCGCGATCGTCAGGGCGAGTTGGAAACTGGCATCCGCTGGGGTGGCCTCAGGGGCCGAGGCGGATGGCAGGGGTTGGGTCGTTAAGACGCGGTGGGTGTCATTTAGCATTCAGTTAACATTCCTCATCAACGATAGGACTCAGACCAGAAGGGCGATCAGGACGATCCATCGGATGATCCGATCGCGCCTATAGGGGGGACGAGTAGACCCGAGAAAACATGCGGCAAGGTTGGGAGTGCTGGCTTTAGCCTGCAAGGACTCAAGTCGTTAGGACAAACGTTACGACGAACGTTACGACGAACGTTACGACGAACGTTATGAAACTTGATGTTGACGGCACTAGGCATGATCACGGGGTCAAACTCAGAGCCAAACTCAGAGCCAAACTCGACGCATGGGACCATGATAGATCATCCTTCCTAGGGAACTGTGTCGAGGGGGACCGGGGGTTAACGGCCATTGCCCCCTCATGCGGACTGTCGGATATCCCATTGGCGCTACTGCGGCAGCGTAGATCCGTAGAATCTCGGAAATTCTGCAAAATCTCCCAGCAGGCGACTAAAAATCTTGTAGATCTAGAAGTAGATGCCCACGATCGCGGTTTGCTGATGTCGTCCCAGTCCAGCGGGGCCAGGATGGCTTCCCGGATGGGGTACATCATGCCTGCCTCAGGATGTGCCAAATCCTGGGGTGTTCGCGAAACGGGCAAGGGTATTCTGCTGCCACTCCGACCCACCCCTGTCACTTAGACTTTGCCCTCACCCCCATGACCTTAGACTCACCCGCAGACTCACCCGCGTCGATTCCCCCCCCCGCTACGTTCGATTGGCTCAGTTGGCTGGATCGATCGCCCACACAAGTGAGCCTGGATACGCCCGTCCCCGTGGCGATTGAGTCTTTGCGAGCGGCCCAGCACCAGCTAGGTGAGGACAGACCGGTGGGGGAGCCAAATCTGCTGGCCAGTCACCCCCTACCGCCCACGAGTCGTTGCCTGCTGGTGATCGAGCAATCGCGTCTGGTGGGGGTGTTTCGCGATCGCGATGTGGTGCGGCTGGTGGCCAGTGGCGCACCCTTTTTGCACCTCACCTTGACCGATGTGATCAATCGGCCCCCCAAGGTTTATGTCCATCCCGATCTCGACCAACCCCTAGATGTCCTCAGTGTGCTGGCGGGGATGCAGCGCTACCGGCGATCGGAACTGCCCGTGGTCACCCCCACCTACGAGGTAATCGGCGTGGCGATCGCGCAACACTTGCTGATGCGGCTAGGCCAGCCCCAGATCAATGAACTCTGCCAGATTCACCAGCAGGAATTGGAGAAAGCTCTGTGGCGCTACCGGCAGGCGATCGATTGCTCCAGTGATGCGATCGTGATTACTGATCTTAACGGCAAACACCTCTACCAAAACCTGGCGTTTTCTCAGGTCTATGAGTGTGAGACTCCGGCTGAATTTAATGCCCGTGGGGGCTTCCAATCGGTTTTCAAAGATCCAGACACGATCGCCGAGATTTTTCAGACCCTCCGCAACGGCAACTGCTGGGTTGGGGAACTCGAACACCAAACCCATACCGGACGGACACTTCAGGTCTTGCTACGGGCCGATACCATCCATGATCCCAGGGGCCGGATCATTGGCTTATTGGGCATTGTCACCGAGATCAGCGAACGTCGCAGTGGCAGCGCCATCCAAGAGGCGAACCAAGCCCTGGAACTCACCCTGCGGCAACAAACCCAGGAACTGCAATACCTCAACAAACGCTTACAAAAGGAAATCCAGGAGCGCCGCCAAACCGAAGAAGTCCTGCGGGCCAGTTGGCGCAAACATCGCACGGTGATTGACAGCCTCAAAACCGTTGTGTTTCAGCGCGATCTAGAGGGGCGCTGGACCTTCCTAAACCCTGCCTGGACCGCGATTATGGGGTATTCCGTCGCCGAAACCCTCGGCACCTGCTTCCTAGACTATCTCCACCCCGATGAACGGGAAGAAAAATGGTCTCTGTTTCAGAGGGTTCTCCAAGGAGACAGGGGCATATCACGAGTGTCCACCCGTTATCGGGCTAAAAATGGCCAATTTCGCTGGTTGGAGGTTTCCGCCCACACAATGCAAGATTTCAATGGCCGCATCGTTGGGGTTTCCGGCACTCTGGATGATATTACGAATCAGCGGCAGGCCGAGATGGATTTGGCCCAACAGGTGGATCGGGGCCATCTGTTAGCCGCGATCGCCCAGCGGATTCGCCAATCCCTCCGGTTGGAGGAAACCCTCAAAACGGCAGTGACCGAGGTGCGGCACTTTCTCAAGACCGATCGCGTCGTCATCTACCGCTTCCATCCCGATTGGAGTGGGGCTGTTTTAGTGGAGGCTACTGATGGGGCGTGGCAACCCCTGTTGGGCAGACTCATTCATGATGCCTGTTTCATGAAAGATTACGTGCAGCAATACCAGCAGGGCCGGACCCGCACGATCGACGACATCTATACCAGCGGTCTGCAACCTTGCCATGTCGAAATGCTGGCCAATCTTCAGGTGCGGGCAAATTTGGTGGTGCCCTTGTTACTGGGGGAAGAACTCTGGGGGCTACTGATTGCCCATCACTGCTCTGCTCCTCGCCAGTGGCAACCCTGGGAGGTGGATATTTTAGAAAAACTGGCGGTCCAGATTGGTATTGCCATCCAACAGGCCGATCTCTATGCCAAGCTTGAAGTGGAATTGGTCGAGCGGAAGCAGGCCGAGGCGGAAGTGCTGCGGGCACTCGCCAAGGAGAAAGAACTCAGTGAGCTAAAATCCCGGTTTATTTGTACCGCCTCCCATGAGTTCCGCACCCCCCTAGCGACCATTTTTGCCTGTAGTGATTTGCTCAAGCGCTTTGGGCATAAATTGACGGAGGAGAAGAAACGCGATCGCCTGGATAAAATTCAACAGGAGGTCAAGCATCTAACCAACCTGATCGAAGATATTTTACTGCTGGGGAAAGTGGAAGCCGGTCGGGCTGAGTTTAAACCCGCCCCATTGGAACTGATCTCGTTTTGCCGATCCCTGTTTGAAGAGTTGGCATTGATTGCCGAAGGACATCACTTACGGTTTACCTATCCGGGGCAACCCGAAGAGGCGGCAGCGACCCTGATCGCCAATGGGGAAGCTTCTCAAGCACCGACGATAATCACACCAGAGTCCCCCAGTTTTTGGGCCAATGTCGATGAGAAGTTGCTCCGGCAAATGTTGACGAATCTACTCACTAACGCGGTAAAATATTCTCCCAGTGGTGGTAGGGTTACCCTTGCCTTAGCATGGGATGAACACCAGGTCACTTTTCAAGTGAACGATGAAGGAATTGGCATCTCCTCAGAAGATCAGGTTCACCTGTTTGAAGAATTTTATCGAGCGAGTAATGTCAGCAATTTACCGGGAACCGGATTAGGACTCGCGATCGTTAAAAATGCTGTTGACCTTCACCAAGGGACCATTCAGGTTACGAGTCAACCGGCAGTTGGCACGACCTTTACTATTCAGTTGCCCCTGCATTTGAAATAGCGACTTGAGGTTGATATTTGGATGGTATTTGTGAATCACTATTGATGGAATTTATCTATGACGGTTGCGGGTCGTGATTTTCGATAATGGTCATCTGCGTTATTGTTTCTATCTAGTCTGGAACTGATTATGAAAACGATTCTGGTAATCGAAGATGTGCGTTCGCTGCGGGAGGAGATTCTGACGATTCTGGACTGCCTCGACTATACGGCGATCGCGGCGGCGGATGGCAAACAGGGGATTGAGTTAGCTCGTCTCCATCTGCCCGACCTGGTCCTCTGCGACATCATGATGCCAGAGATGGATGGCTACGCAGTGTTTCACACCCTCAGTCAAGATCCGGAAACGGCCCATATTCCGTTTATCTTCCTGAGTGCGAAGGCGGATAAATCCGATATTCGGCGGGGGATGAATCTGGGGGCAGATGATTATTTGACCAAACCCTTTACCAGTGAAGAGTTGAGTGACGCGATCGGCGCGCGGTTAGCCAAACAAGAAGCCATCACCCAACCCTATATCGATGAGATGAAGCGGGCGACCCATAGCCTGCAACAATTGGCCTTCCGGGACCCCCTGACCAACTTGCCCAACCGCATTCTCCTGCGCCATGAGTTGCATGAATACTTACAGCAGGCCCGTCAACGCCAAACCCTGCTCGCGGTCCTATGCCTGCATATTAACTACTTCAATGCGGTTAACACCAACCTGGGGCACGTGGCTGGCGATCAGCTTTTACAAATGATTGCCCAACGCCTGCAAGCCTGCCTAGGCCCCAACGATCTGGTGGCACGGCTCAGTGGGGTGGAATTTTGCCTCTTGCTAACGGGACGATCGCAGCCGGAGGAAGTCGAGCAATGGCTACAGACCCTGCTGGACATCCTGGCAGAACCCTATACGGTGGCGAACCAGGAACTCCGCATGCAGTTTAGTGTGGGCATTACCCTCTATCCCCAGGATAGTCACAGTGGGGATGTGTTATTAAACCAGGCGGATCTGGCCATGCGATCGGCGAAAAAACGGGGGCAAACCCACTACCAATTTTATAACCCAGGCCAGGATGCTGAAAATAATGAGCGGCAGCGGCTGATCATGGATTTGGACATGGCCCTCGATCGCGACCAATTTCAGTTGTATTACCAACCCTTAGTGAACCTGATTACGCGCCGGGTGATTGGGGCCGAAGCCTTGCTACGCTGGCACCATCCAGAGTTGGGCACCATTTCCCCCGATATCTTCATTCCCCTGGCCGAAGAAACGGGTGCGATCGTCAAAATTGGCGAATGGGTGCTGAAAACGGCCTGCATTGAGGCCCAAACCTGGCAGTCATCTAGCCTGTTGCCCCTCCGGGTTTCGGTCAATTTATCCGCACGGCAATTGCAACAAAGTGATTTTGTGGCCACGGTCCAACGGGTCTTGACGGACACCAATACCCCCCCCGAATTGCTCACGCTAGAGGTCACGGAAACTGGCATTATTGACAACCTGGAAGCCAGTATTGATATCTTAAGTACCCTGCGATCGCACGATATTCAGATCGCCTTAGATGACTTTGGCACCGGGTATTCGTCCCTCAACTACTTCAGCCGGTTGCCGTTAGATGCGGTCAAGATCGATCGCAGCTTTGTGGGGCGGATTCAGGAAGGTTCACGGGATGCGACGATCGTCACCAGCATTATTGCCATTTCCCAAACCCTGAAGCTGAAGGTGATTGCGGAAGGGGTGGAGACCGAGGAGCAGGTACAATTCCTGCAAAAGCATGGCTGCAATGCAATTCAGGGCTATTGGTATAGCGCCCCTAGACCCACGACGGATTTTGAGCGTTTTTTGCGCAAGTCCATGCAACAGGCTGATCTCAAGCTTTCTTAGGGATACGGGCTGAGAGGGCCTCGAGCAGCGCTTGCCGCATGGTTGCGATGGGAACTGGCTGGTTTAACCACTGCTCTAAGGCCACTGCTCCTTGCTGGACCAGCATTTCCAGCCCTCCGATCGCTGTCGCGCCCTGGGTTTGGGCCTGTTGGAGGAATCGGGTTTGTTGGGGGGTGTAAATCAAATCGTAGGCGATCGCCGTGGGTGGAATCCGAGCCGCGATCGCCTCGGTCAGGGGAGACTGCCCTGGGTGGGGGGTCATCCCGATCGGCGTGGTATTCACCAGCAAATCCGCCTGGGCCACCAGATCGGGCAAGGTTTCCCAGGGATGGACGGTCAAAGGCAAGGACCAGGGTACCGCCTGCCAACTGTGCTGAAATTGGGCCAGTTTGTCCGGTTGCCGCCCCACTACCTGAATCGCCGCCACCCCCAACTGACAGCAGCCCGCCACCACCGCCCGTGCGGCCCCGCCATTGCCCAGAATCACCACCTTCGTCGTGCGCCAGTCCCGCGCCAGTGGATGCAGAGGGGCCAGAAACCCCGCCACATCCGTATTTGTACCGCTCCACCCCGACCCGTTCCACCACACCGTATTGACCGCCCCCACCGCTTGGGCTAGTTCCGTCACGGTCGATAACAGGGGCACGATCGCCTGCTTATGGGGAATCGTCACACTAAACCCCTGAACGCCGATCGCCGCCAAGCCCTGGAGGGCGATCGCCAGGTCCGCTGCCTGAATCGGGAAGGGCACATAGACATAATCCACGCCCAATGCCGCGATCGCCTGATTATGCATCACAGGTGAAAGCGAGTGCCCAATGGGATCACCGATGACCCCTAGCAGTTTCGTGGTTCCCGTAATCCGTTGCATAACTATCCCCAAACCCAATATGCTGAGTCAGGTTGCCCCCATCAGCCCCCCAACCGCAGAAGATACCTGTTTACTATACTCTGCGATGTTTCACCGGCTGCCAGCCGGGTTCCCTCGCGTTCAAAATTCAAAATTCAAATTCAAGCTGGACGGGTTGATCGAGATTGTCAGTTACCCGGTAAGATGGGCACACCCCCCGACCCAACTCGGCAAAATTCAAGCTGGGCAGGTTGATCGAGATTGTCGGTTTTCCAGTGAGATCAACCAGCAACCCGCCCCTACGAGCACAACTCAAAACGTTTTCGAGCAGATGGACTTTCCGACTGACCTGGATCTTGCGCCCCTGATCGACCACGCGGTCCTGCACCCCGCTGCCACCCCGGAGGATATTCGCCAAGGGTGTGAGATCGCCGATCGCTTTCGGTTTGCGACGCTATGTGTGGCCCCCTGCCATGTGCGACTGGCGGCGGAGTTGCTCCACGGGAAACGATCGCAGGTGTGTACGGTCATTGGCTTTCCTACGGGAGCTACAACAGCAGCGGTGAAGTTATATGAGGCGCAAGAGGCGGTTGAGAACGGTGCGGCAGAGTTGGATGTGGTGATTAACCTGGGCTGGCTGAAGGTTGGGAAAACGAACGAACTGCATCGGGAAATTGCCACGATCGCGGCGGAGACGGGCAAACCGATCAAGGCCATCCTGGAAATGGGGTTGCTGACCCCAGCGGAAAAGGAATTGGCGGCAACGGTCTGCCTGGATGCGGGGGTGGCGTTCCTCAAGACCAGTACGGGCTGGCAGGGGGGGGCGACGGTGGCGGATGTGGCCCTGCTGAAGCACATTACGAAGGGGCGGGTGGGGATTAAAGCCTCTGGGGGCATTCGGACCCTGGCACAAGCGATCGCCCTTGTCCAAGCGGGGGCAACGCGCTTGGGAACGTCCCGTGGGCCAGCCCTGCTGCAACAACAGGCGGAGGTAGGCCGAGGAAGTGAAGGGGGGGAGTCAATCACACATTGAACGTGGGATAGCTGTCTCGGTGGTCTCAGGGGCAGGCAGGATGCCTACCCCACAATCTACCCCACAATATTGGTGGTCGAAAGCATCTTCCAATCGGCTAATTTTTCGGAAATTATGGGTCGCCTGGGATTTGAACCCAGGACCAATCGGTTAAAAGCCGAGTGCTCTACCACTGAGCTAGCGACCCGTAAGTGAGCGCACGCTGATCATTGACGGTGCTTATCAATGCGCCTTGTCTAGGGTATCACAAAAAGACTGGGGTTAGATCGGGGTCAGCGGCAGTTTTGATCAGACGATCCAGTTTTGGCGATCGAGCCAAGCGTGATCATCGCCGATGGGTCTCTGGCTCAGCAGCGGTCGGGAGGGTGAAAGGGATTGTTAGGATTGAGGAGTTGACTATCGTCCAACTTAAACCGTACCCCCTGTTAAAGGGTGACAGAGTGAAATGGTGACAGCTAAATGGTGACAGACGCAAGCGCGATCGCTAACCGGACTCCCCTCTTCGCCGCCATCCAGAGCCTTAACGCCCGCCTGACCGACTTTGCCGGGTGGGAGATGCCAATTCAGTTTCAGGGGATTACCCAGGAACACCGCGCCGTGCGCACGGCGGTGGGGATGTTTGATGTGTCCCACATGGGGAAATTTTGCCTGCGGGGACCCGATGTGCTCACCCACCTGCAAGCCTTGGTGCCGTCCGATCTGAGTCGCCTGCAACCGGGGCAGGGGCAATATACGGTGTTGCTCAACGAACAGGCGGGGATTCTGGATGATTTGATTATTTATGACCAGGGGAGGGTGAACGGCGACCGGCAATTTACCCTGATCGTCAACGCCGGAACACGGGAAAGCGATCGCGCCTGGATCAGCGACCACTTGGCCAGCCCCGGCACCCAACCGACTCAACTGATGGATCTGACGGCAACCCATGTCCTCCTCGCCGTCCAAGGTCCCCACGCGATCGCCACCCTCCAGCCTTTTGTCGATGAGGTGTTAACCGCCGTGCCGCGCTTTGGCCATCTCCAGGGGACCGTATTGGGACATCCCGCCTTTTTGGCCCGCACGGGTTATACGGGGGAAGATGGGTTTGAGATTATGGTAGAGGCAACCGTGGGGATTGAACTCTGGCAGGCACTCCTGACAGCGGGTGTGACTCCCTGTGGGCTGGGGGCACGGGATACCCTGCGATTGGAGTCGGCAATGGCCCTCTATGGTCAAGATATTGATACCACCACCACGCCCCTGGAAGCTGGCTTAGGTTGGCTGGTCCATTGGGATAAGGCGGCTGATTTTATGGGCCGATCGCGCCTCCAGGAACAGCGTCAGCAGGGGGTAACCCGTCGCCTGGTGGGTCTTGTCATGCAGGGTCGTCATATTGCCCGCCATGATTATCCGGTTCACTACGGTGATCAGCCCGTTGGCAAAATTACCAGTGGCAGTTGGTCCCCCACGTTGGCAAAGGCGATCGCCCTGGCCTATGTGCCCACGGAATTAGCGACGATCGGCCAGGAACTCAGTGTCATCATTCGGGGTAAAGCCTGCCCTGCCACGATCGTTAAACGGCCTTTTTATCGATCGACCTAATGATTTGGGGTCAGCGGCATTGGCTGGCTAGTCAAGGGAGGTGTTGAGGATGCGATCGCTTAAGTATCAGGTGGCGCTTTACCGCTCTGAAGCAGGCTACAGCGTGTGTTGCCCTAGGCTACCGGGGTGTTGGTCGCAGGGAGAGACCGAGGCCGAGGCGATCGCCAATATTCAAGCAGCGATTCAAGAATATTTGGCTGCTAGTGATCTAGGAATCTGTCAAGGTGAAGACGAGGGCTTCGACAGGCTCAGCCCGTTCGCGTAGCGTCTCCAGAGCAGAAACGCACCCCTCCCGATCACCCTGAGAGAAGCTCTCTCTGTCGAAGGGTCTTGGAGCCGATCGATAACCCGGCAATTTACGGCTGACCGAGTACTAGGAATCTGAGGCCAGAACAGGGCCTGCTGACAGTGCGATCGCGCCTGCTCATACTGCCGCAGTACAAATCATTATCCTGGAGTTAAACGCAACGTGAGTGCGGTTACAGCCCAATGGCCCTCACCCCCCAGCCCCCTCTCCCCATCCCCCCGTTCGCGGGGGGCCAGGGGGGCAGGGCGAGGGGGAGTCCGACATCATCAAGGTTTTCGGCCCCTCTCCCCATCCCCCCGTTCGCGGGGGGCCAGGGGGGCAGGGTTGGGGTGAGGGTCATCGAACTGATGTTCAACGCATAATTATTACGGCTACGGGCATTACGGTTACGAGAGGGACGATACTTCCACATCCACGGTTGGACCAGTTGGGGCGGCGGCAACCCCCACTGGCTGTGTTGCGGTCTTGGCTTGGGGACCCGTGCGACCCTTCACCCAATCCACGGCCAATTGGGAGACCTCCGCAACCAGGAGTGAAGCAATGATGACATCATCAATCTGACCCACGATCGGGAAAATATCCGGTGAAATATCAAACGGGGAAACCAGGTAGGCGATCGTTGCCAGGATCACCCAGCCCCGGTACTTGGGATTGCGGATCAGGCCCCGATACCACTTGTAAATGGATTGGATCGAAAAGCGCATGGTTATCTCCTCTGGGAAGTGGTAAAGCTTGTCGTTATTGCTTTCATCCTGCCAAATTTAGACCGACACGATCGGTGTGGATATTCCCCCACCCGTGTGGAAGTACTGGGCTGTTGCCAGGTTAGGTATTGAGGAAAATCTGCTTCACCAGGTGCGCAATCCGTTCCAAGTCCTCGTTCAGTAAGGGGGGCCAAATAACACTGGCTCGTAGGCCCGCTGTATAAAATTGACGACTATCGTAGGCCAGCAGGTGTAAGGCACAGGCGAGGTCCCGATCGAGGTATTCGGCTTGGCGCAGGCCCTCCAGAATCACCTTAAGGGCCAATAGGATCGAGGTCACTTGGCCGGGGATCGGGGGTTCGCCCCGCTGAAGACGATCGAGAAAAACCTCCTCCTGAACCGCAGGCTGACGACCCGCTTGGAGCAATAAATAATCCTGGGCAGTTTTGAAGTCCATTTATAACAAACCAGCGGATTCATAAAGGCGGCGGAGAATACCCAGCACCTTGGCCCCGTATTGGGGATCGGCAGCCCAGCGGCCACTCAGGTCAGCGATCGTCGGAGCAACGCCACGGGTAACAAACGGGAAGCGGGGATCAACCTGTTCCTGCACCAACGGCTCGGTACAGGCGTAGGCTTTCAAGTGTTGCAGATGGGCACGCACCCCCAAACGGGCACTGGCAAAGCGCATCGGTTCACTGGCCCCGCCCACACAGCCTAAGCCCCCAAAGTTATAGGCATCCGAGGGCAACACGGCACTACAGCGCAAAAACTGGGTTTCCAGGCACATCTGGCTAAAGGCAATGTCGTGGTTCACCCCTTCAATTTGGGCTTCTTCGCGGTAGAGTTTGGCCAGATCGGGCACGGTATCCAGGGCCGCTTCGTGGTTCGCTTTCAGGAACATGATCATTTGAACTTCACTCGTTTGGCCGCGTCCCATGATCGGGGTCAGGGCATCCAATCGCAGACGAGCCAGGGAGCGAATGGCCAAGGTGCGATCGTGACTGTCCCACTGGAGCCAAATCCCAAAGTCCCGCAATTCGATCGCCTTCACATAAACAATGCCTCGATAACGAATCCGTCGGATATGGCTGGCCGTCGCCAGATTAATCCCCAAGCAATCCGCCAGGTCGATCGGGATATAGGGGTTGCCATTGACCTCAATCCCCTGTTCACCGTAGGGCTGCTGGTTAATCAAAAGCTTGCAGGGCGGAAACATCAGGGGGGTATGCGGCGAAGCCAAGGCGGCAATCAGCGTATCCTCGGTCAGACGCGATCGCAACCAGTTGATGAGTCCATCAGCAATCCCAGCCGCGATCACCCGACGGGCACTTTGCAGCAGGGCACGATCGTCGTCATGGCTCAGGCACGCCACCTGGAGCAGGAGCGAGGGTTGGGTAATCTCCCGACAAAAGGCTAATTGGCCCAAATGGGTTGCACTGTCCGGTTTGGCCCCCCGATTCGGCAGTTGGGGAATCCGACGCAGCAGCGCAAAGATCAATTGTTCCGCCTGGGTTTTGCGGATCTGGTTGTAGCTAATGTAAAACACCGTGGCCCCCCGCACCGCCGTGGGGTCGAGGGCATCGGCGTGAATTTCCAGGGCAACATCTCCCAGTTGAATACGCTCGTTGATCCAGGCGATCGTTTGGGCGGCACTGAGTTCATCGGGAACTGGCAGGACTTCAACCTGACGGGCCGTCAGTTCAGCCACAATCCAGTCCCGCAGCAAGATCATTTCCTGGGCTTCCGTGGTCCCTGCCACTTGAATGCCCACATCGCGCTCCAACCCTTCAAAACCGCCGCGACCGGCTGAAAGAAAGATCCGTCCCATTGCAACCCGGTAGCCTGTTTGAACCTGTCTACTATAGCGACAGTTATGGATTTTGCCCCTAGGTTAGTGGAAAAACTTTGATCAAGTGCAGAGATTGGGAAAGTGCAGAGTTCGGGGCATTTTTTAACCCGAAGATCCGAAGGCTCGAACACCCAAAGACTCGAAGATACGAAGACAACCCGATAGATGAGGACTTGGGGAAGCGTGGCAAGATGGAGCTAATGTCGTGTTTCCTGGCGATCGATGTCGGATTGTCCTACTTGCCATCAACCGGTTCCCCCCCAAGCGATCGCGTGTCCCCATTGCCAAGCTCCGCTGAAAGCTTTTGGTCATCCGGGGATTCCCCTCTATCGCACTGAAACAGAGGACTATCTTTGCCAAAGTTGTGCCTACGAGGCCGATGACACCTGCACCTTTCCCCAACGGCCCTACGCACGGGCCTGTACCCTATACGTGAGCCAACAGCAGCAGCAAACCTGGCTCCAAGCCGATAGCTTCGCGTCGTCAAAGGCATATCGCTCATCCACAGCGGGCTGGCGCTGGCCGCAACTGGCCCCCGTGGGGTGGGTATTGCTGGGGCTGCTGGGCCTCAGTTTGGTGCTGGCCCTCCGCTAAGTCACCGCCATTGGGTCAAGCCGCTGGGGGGTTACGAAAGAGTGACATCCTCCCGACGCTGACCTTGCCCCCTGCCCCCAAACCCCCGCACGCGGGGGCAGGCCCCCAAACCCCCGCACGCGGGGGCAGGCCCCCAAACCCCCGCACGCGGGGGCAGGGGGCAGCGGGGGCAACAGAGCAGCTAAGTTTCGGAATTTCGGGCTGGTTTACAACAACCCCAAGCAGAGCAATCATTTGAGCAGCGTTTTGGTCAGCGTCCCCTTCAAACCCACAATGTCCGCATTGGAAAGACTTGCCGTTCCGGTAAGATTTACCCTGTTCAGGGTGGATGTGCAAGCATTTATGGCACGTCTGGGACGTGTAGGCTGGCGGAACCAAGATCACCTGTACGCCAGCAATCGCAGCTTTGTATTCGACAAACTGCCTCAACTGGTAGAACGCCCAGTTGTTGGTTCTGCGCCGTTCAGTTTTGCTACGCGGTTTCTGGTTCAGGCTCTCTCGAATACCTGTCAAGTCCTCCAAAGCAAGGGCAGCCTTGGCAGCCTTGGCATCTTGCACCAAGGTTTTGCTGATGTTGTGATTCAGCCACGTCTGGTAGCGCCGTTCTCTCCCAGAGAGCCTGCGAAGCAATCTGCGACTGCTTCTGCTGCGTTTGGATTGAACACTGGAACGCACTCGACTGTATCTGTCACGGGTGGCTGGGATGTTGTCGCCACTCCAAGACCGTCCGTTACTGGCGGTGGCAATATCCCGTCTGCCCAAGTCAACTCCAATCACCTTAGGGGTTTTGCCTGTGGGGGGAGTATCCAACTCAACCGCAATGTTGATGGAGTAATCTCCCTGCTTGGACTTGGACAATGTCGCACTGGTGGGAGATTGCCCCCGTAGCAACGCTATTTGGTAGCCACCGATCTTGAGCTTGAGCCGAACCCGTCCACTCATTAACGTCACCCCAACCGTTTGTTCGGACTCCTTGTACTCAAAAGTACGAGCATCCAAGCTGATGCTAGTTGGGCGAAACTTATGGACTTGTTTAACCGCCTTGGCGTTGCCGATAACCCGGCGAATCGCTTGACAAACGTGATTAGCTTTCAATCCAGTTGCTTGTCTGACTGCCTTGTAGGTCAGGTGATGCAACTTGACGGTATTCCAGCATTTTTCACGTTTGGCGGTATCCAGTATCTGATGGCAAGCGTCAGCGAATCCCTGCAAGGTGCGGTCAATGTCTTGACGCAACTCTACAGGGACTATTAGCTTGCAGCGTACAGATATAGTCTAGCTCATGGACTTATTGTAGCTCATCCAGACGTTGCTTGTTGTCAACCTATATGGCGGCGGGCTTTCCTCCCGACACCTACGCTGTGCGTAAGGTGCGGGTCTCCAGCCCGAAGAGAGATGAACGTCAGTTCGATGACCCTCACCCCAACTCCTCTCCCTGAGGGAGAGGGGCCTAAAATCTTGAGGATGCCGGACTCTCGCCCCATTTGGGAGAGGGGGCTGGGGGGTGAGGGCAATGGGACTGTTATCGAACTCACGTTGATTGAGGTTGGGGCTGGCACTCGTCACACGGATCTTTCCCCAGCCATTGTGGCTAAAAAGAGAACACCGGCAAAATGCCTAATACCGTTGACGTGGGCAGAGAAGCTTCATAAATTTTTAAACATCAACCATTGTGATTGAAAACACCGAACGGCAGTACCTAGCTCACGGGTAGCCGTGGCCCCCCATCACTGCTGTTGGCTAGCTGAATCACTGGGTTTGAACGAGACCATCACACGGGCCGATCGGAATCAGGGGCATACTGAGAGCAGTGCAGGATTTACGGTTATGACTCCCCCGGTTCGTTTACTGCCATCTGCAATTTCTGAATTGTTTGCCCAAGTGAGTAGTACTGGTAAGCTCACCCTTGCCGATCGCTACGGCCTGATGGCGGCGATTATGGACGAATCGATCAGCGAGGATGAACGTCGCTCCATTGACCGCTTGTTGCGGGCTTTGCAACGGGGCCGCATTGAGGTGGTAAATGATCTTTCGCTGTTAAGCTAAACTGGATTGTCTTGATTGTAGAGATCTGTGCGAATTAAAATTTGTGGGATTACCCAGCCCGATCAGGGGATCGCGATCGCCCATTTGGGGGCAACCGCCCTCGGTTTTATTTGTGTCCCCAGTTCGCCCCGGTATGTTTCTTTGGCCCAGTTAGAGACGATCGCCACAGCGCTATTGGCCGATTCCGTGGGGCAGCAGGTCGATCGGGTGGGGGTCTTTGTCAATGCCAGCCTAGAGACGATCGCCGCCGCTGTCGCGATCGGGCAATTGACTGGCATTCAACTCCACGGCCACGAAGATCCGCCATTTTGCCAACAGGTCCGGCAACACTTTCCCCAGCAAGAAGTGATTAAAGCCTTTCGCACCCCCAGCGAGGTGGCCGCGATCGCCACCCAAATCACGCCCTACACCGATTGCATTGATACCATCCTGCTGGATGCCTATGACCCCCGCCAATTTGGCGGCACGGGCCATACCCTAGACTGGGAACACCTGCAAACCCTAGCCCCGCCCCACCCCTGGTTCCTCGCGGGGGGATTAACGCCCAGTAATGTGCGGCAAGCCCTCCAATGGGTAACCCCCCAGGGGATTGATCTGTCGAGTGGGGTGGAAACGGCCCCCGGTCTGAAGGATTTAGCCAAGGTTGAGCAATTAATGGGGCAGTTAGCTGAATCACCGCGATTCCCTGCGGGGGACGCTACGCGAACGCACTCGCTCAAGCCCTAGTACAGTAAACATAAAGTTCCGCAACGTTCGTAGTAACGACTTCAGTCGTTGCAGGCTAAAGCCCGCACTACAAGCGTTGCAGAATTTTCTTGTCGATCTACTAGCCCACAATTGTTTTTCAATCTACACAATCTCCCTAGAGTCCTCCCTGTCTCACCAGATGATCCGCTACCGCACGAATCCCTCGGCGAATGGCCGCCTCATCCCCACTCGCGTTCAACATTATGGTCATCACGTAAATCTCCCCCTGCACCTTCATCGCCAACGTTGTGCCTAACATCCGCGAATTCTGTCCCGTTTTTTCCCCTAACCAGGTGGCCCCTGAACCCTGGAGCGCCGCGTAGCCGAGGACACGATCGTGTTGGTCCTGTAGCGCCTTAATCAATACATCTGAACCCGGATACTTACGGTTATAAATTTGACGCATCATATTCGTAAGCTCATTTGCTGTGATGCGATTGGGTTGCTTGCCCGTATTCGTGGGATAGGTTTTCTGACCCACTAGCTTTGAGTGAACCTGCGTAATGTTATAACCCTGCTGTCGTAGGACTTGGTTGATATAATCACGACCCAAATAATCGATTAATTGATTGGTCGCAATATTACTACTGTGATCAATCATCACCTTGAGTAATTGTTCTAATGTGTATTTGCGATCGACCCGAATGGCTGAGCCTTCTTCGGTATAATTATCATCAGAGACCTCGATAACTGTTTTTAGATTAACCCGTTCGGTTTTGACCTTATGCATGAGGACTACGGCCACCGGTAGCTTAATTAAGCTCGCAGGACTGGCGGGAGGACGATCGCCCTGAAAATGCCGACATTCCCCCTGCAAATGGCAAACGGAAATCATCACCTGCTCCGGTGGCATGAGGGTCTGGGCAATCTGTCGCAAAAAGGCAGACTGGGCTGCCTCCAGTTGTTGTTGGGCGATGGCTAGATACTGCTGATAGGTGGGTAGGGCTTCGGTAACCTTAGCCTCAAGACGGGTGTTGCCTGGAATTGTTTGTAACGCAGCTAGGGCCTGTTGACGGAGGCGATAGATAATTTCTAAGGTTTCGGGGGAGGAGTCCCCTGCTGCCGCGATCGCCGTTGCCTGACTCGTCAGTGCTTGGGCACGGGTCCAACGCTGCTGCGCCACACTTTCGGGATCGAGCCGTTCGCTGGCTAGGGAAGACCCCAGCGACAACAGGTGCAAGGGAATGCCCGTAAACGCCAGCCCAATCCGTACCCCGATCGCCAATACCAGCAGATTCATCCAAATGTGCCCCCAGCGACGGGGAGTTGGCGTTTTGGAAGGTGGGGATACTAGGGAGCGGCGGGGGCTATTAACCGCTAAGGCTAGGCACCATACCTGCCAGCGTTGTTTCTGGTACACACAGCGAAATTCCACAGGCTGTTGTTGCTGAAGGTGCACCCGCACCCTCCGTTCTCCCTGGGGAAAATGGAGATCGGAGACGGGCAAATACGGGCCATACTGCGCCTGTAAAACCCCTGGAATGTGCAGATATACGGGCCACTGTTTTGTCCTTAGCCAGGTTTCCGCCAAACTCGCTGCCTGGGGCAGAGCCTCATAGGATGCCTCTAATACGATCGGCAGGGTATGCGGTGTGCTTAAGGACAGGTCTGGGGGGGATTGTAAGGCTTGCTTCAGACGTTGCAGTTGTTGGCGGTGCTGATACAGTTGGTGAATTAAGCTCCGCTGGGCAAATGATAGGCGGTGACTAGCCCGACGCTGATCGTGAAGACGTGACTGCTGAGTGGCGATCGTCCGTTCTAGGATTTGGATTTGTCGCTTAAGATGCTGCTGGGATTGTTGATAGGTCTGTCGCCAGCGATCGTGCTTTTGTTGCAGAGCCGTATAGAGTGCCTGAAATTGGCGAACACTAATCCCATAGGTTTGGCAGTAGCGCGGTTGGAGATGGGCAACGGGTGTCCCCTGCTTTAAGTCTTGATACAGGCATCCCTCAATGTGACAAAGTAAAGCCGCAATGGCTTCGCAACACTCTGCAAGAGGCGCAACCGTTTGGACAGAATCAGTCGCAACGCTAACCATTCACTCCCTTCATCACACCATTTCACAGGGTAAAAGGTGATACCTTGTTGAACAAGTAACGGCCTAAACAAACAACAACGCACCCAACCACAACACGAGGTCCCGATCGCTTGCCTGCACCTGTACGCGCAGCGAGCACCGTGACGCTCCCACAGGGTAATGGCTGGCTAGGTAAGCGTCAAATCTGTCGCAATGAGCGTATCCTGCTATTCCGGCAGGGGTTAGGATGCCCCACCCATCGGGGCCTACCAATGCTGGCATGTGATCGCAACCTGTCGGCTGTTCTCGGCTGTCAATGATCGGTTGTGGGAATCGGCGCGGGGATCGGCGGGATCGGCGTGCCCCCAATATCCCGTAAGCCAAATTAGGGTAGGATGGAAGACTTGCAGTAAATTGCAATTCATTTAGACACACTCGACAACCCCCCGCAAACAGGAGACGTGCTATGGCTCGTATGTACTATGACACCGATGCGAACCTAGACCTACTCAACGGCAAAACGATCGCGATCATCGGCTATGGTTCCCAAGGACACGCCCACGCCCTCAACTTGAAGGATAGTGGCTGTAACGTCATCGTTGGCCTGTATGCGGGCAGCAAATCAGCCGCCAAAGCCGAAGCTGCTGGCCTCAAGGTTCACACCGTCGCCGATGCCGCCAAGGCTGCTGACCTGATGATGATCCTGATGCCGGATGAGGTTCAGAAGGCGGTTTATAAGACGGAAATTGAACCCAACCTGAGCGCTGGCAAAACCCTCGCCTTTGCCCACGGTTTTAACATTCACTTTGGTCAAATCGTGCCCCCGCCCGACGTGGATGTGATCATGGTCGCGCCCAAGGGACCGGGCCATCTGGTGCGTCGAACCTATGAACAAGGGGAAGGTGTGCCCTGTCTGTTTGCGGTTTACCAAGATGCTTCTGGTCAAGCCCGCGATCGGGCAATGTCCTACGCCAAGGGGATCGGTGGCACCCGTGCCGGGATCTTGGAAACCAGCTTCCGCGAAGAAACGGAAACGGATTTGTTTGGTGAGCAGGTCGTCCTTTGCGGTGGCTTGAGTGCGCTGATTAAGTCGGGGTTTGAAACCCTGGTGAATGCGGGCTATCAACCGGAATTGGCCTACTTTGAATGCCTGCACGAGGTCAAGCTCATTGTGGACCTGATCGTGGAAGGGGGCCTCGCCAAAATGCGCGACAGCATCTCCAACACGGCAGAATACGGCGACTACACCCGTGGTCCCCGCATTGTCACCGACGAAACCCGTGCCGAAATGCGCAAGATCCTCAGCGAAATCCAATCGGGTCAATTTGCCCGTGAGTTTGTGCTGGAAAACCAATCGGGTAAACCGGGCTTCACGGCCATGCGTCGTCAAGAAGCCGAACATCCGATCGAAGAAGTGGGTAAGGATCTCCGGGCCATGTTCAGTTGGCTGAAGAAGGGCTAAGACAACTGCGGCTTGCTTCCCGTTTGATGGTTCAAATGGGTTCCCCCCTTATCCCTAACGGCTGCTGCTAGGGGTGAAGGGGGAAAGTTTTTTGGGAGCTTGAACCCCCACAGCGAATCAAGCCAGCACACTAGGGTAATCAATGCAGGCTCAAGGGTAATCAATGCAGGCTCAAGCCCACCCTACAACCCTTAAAAAATTTACTTTTCGAGTTACTATTCATGCGAGGATTGGCTAAAATCCTCCAATTCAATCAAGCGAATTGCCAACAGGACCTCAGCTAGGAGGCGTTGATAGGCATAGTACCAGCCGCGCCAACCGTCGAGTAAGCCCCCTTTGAAAATTAGGCAGTATAGAAATACAATGAACGGGGCTAATAGTTTAAGTTTACGAATTTTGTCACCCAAACTTAATTCCTTGAAGGGTGTCTGGGATAGTTTTTGCGCTTCGAGGATGAGATAGCGATCCTGTGCCCACAACCAACGACTTAGGGGTTTGCGATCGTCATGATAAATATAATGGATAAGTGTGCGAGATCGTCCTTGGATCTTTAATAGTTGAGTATGACCATCGTCAATATAAATCGCTTGATCCTTACGAAAAAGCACTTGTCTGGGCGGCAAGATCGTCCCTCTTAGAGGTTTTCCAAAAACGCAATATTTAAAGTAAACAAAGTAACCAGAAATTTGCGATTCAGGGCAAAGTTTTCGTAGTTCATTAACAAGCGCATCAGTCAATAGATAGTCAGCATCAAGGGAGAGAACCCAGGGCGTATGAACTTGCGAAAGGCCATAGTTCCATTGTTGAGCATGGGTATCAAAAGTTCTTTGGGAAACCTCAACCTGGGGATATGTCGCCGCAATTTCTAAGGTGGCATCTGTGCTGAAACTGTCAATAATAACAATCCGGTTAGCCCAGGTAAGGTTTTGCAGGGTCCGATCGAGGTTAGGAGCCTCGTTATAGGTCAAAATTAGGGGCGTAATCTCGGCTAGCTGCATAGGTGATCTATGGGGAGGCTGGAGGATGATCCCGATCGCGGTTGATTAAGTAATCGAGCAAGCGATCGATGCGTTCGAGGGCCGCGTTGGTGGTACGTTGATATTCAGCATATTCACGATCCATGCGTTCAATTTGAGCCTGCTGGTGTTCCAGATGGGTCTGCTGGCGTTCCAGTTGGGTCTGCTGGCGTTCCAGTTGGGTCTGCTGGCGTTCCAATTGGGCTTCTTGTCGATCTTGCAAGCGAACGAGCATCGCCGTAACCCCCTCCAGACGATCGAGCCGCCCGCTATTCTGGGTCGATCGTTCAGCGTTGTTCCCCAGAAGTCGCTGTGCCTGAAAAATAAATTCATCCAACCGAGCAGCCGTTTGGGCCTGTTGTTGGGCTAAGTGTTCCAAAGCCGCGTCTAGCCGCGCTTCTGATTGAGTTTGTTGTTCCGCGAGTCGGGCTAACTCAGCCGAGGTTCTGGCCTGCTGCTGGTTGACAGACTGGAGTAAAGCAGCCGTTTCGGCGTGGATTACCCTTATGTCATCCAGGGATTGTTCAAGGCGATCGAGGCGATCGGTGGTCATTGCACGATCACATATACTAGACCCTGATTATACCAAACCCATCCAGGCTCCGGAGCCGACGGGTTAACGGGCAAAACCGTTGAAAGCCGACACAAAACCTTACATTCTTAGGCAATTGTTCCCATGCTTAGCCAAAAGGATCGATTTGAAGTTTTTCTTATTTTTGCTTAGCCAAATTCAAATTTCTCGATACAACTCCTAAAATAGTTGAAGGTTACGATGGTGATTTGCTTAGAAAAGATAGAGTATTTATTCTGATCTCCCCTTGTTTCAAGCATCTAAGTAAATACTTACATACTTTACAGGCTCTAGCTCCACATAAACTTTAATCAATAACTGGTCCATAAAGAGGTGTTTGGGACTCTATAGCCTCAATTAGAAAAAACGTCAGCAGTTTCTTGACAATCCTGGAAAAAGTTAATATCATGACAATAAATCTTCAGAAATAAATATTAAGTTTAAAAGATTTTCGGTTTTGATATTTTTCCCTTTTCGTGTATTTTTGGATTTTCAACACTTCTGTTCACATGGTTACTAACCCAAAGGTTCAACCTTACACTCAGGATCACGAAATTGTCTCGCACTATTCCTATAAGTTTTAGGTAAGTGCCCCACCAACCAACGACTCGTTATGCCTTTTTTGCCCCTTTCTGTCATCACCGTCACCCATAACCATGCGCTGTTCATTGGGCGATGTCTAACGGCATTGATCCCAGAGGTCAAGCAGTTAGGGGGTGAAATTATTGTGATTGATAACCTATCTGACGACAATAGTGCTTGCATTGTCCAGCAGTTTCCGGAGGTACGGCTGGTTGTGAATACCCATCGGCGGGGCTTTGCGGCCAATAATAACTATGGCATGGCGATCGCCCAAGGGCAGTATCTCCTCTTGCTTAACCCCGATACCGAAGTCCAACCCGGTGCCCTAGCAACCTTGATCCAGTTTATGGACCAAAATCCAGAGGTGGGGATGTGTGGAGCGCAATTACTGTTTCCCGATGGCTCCATACAACCCTCCCCACGCCGATTTCCCACCCTAGGCTCAGTTATTGCTCGCCGGACTCCTCTGCGCCTACTAATGAAAAACTCCAAGCTTAATCGTCAACATTTGATGTTGGATGTGAATCATGATGAAGCATTTCCTGTTGATTGGCTACTGGGAGCCTGTATGTTCCTTCGTCGAGACGTGTTAGCCACAGTAGGTCCGTTGGATGAAGGGTTTTTCCTTTATGTCGAAGACATTGACTGGGCACGCCGGATGCACCAAAAAGGCTGGGGGGTTTACTATGTGCCTGCGGCCAAGATTATTCACCACCATCTGGCCGTTAGCGATAAAAAGCTTCTGAGCTATCACATGTGGCTACACTTCAATAGTATGCTGCGTTATGCCCGTCGCTATCAACTGCCGACGCTGCCCTGCTTAGGACCGCCGAAGATTCAAACCCAGGTTTGGGAATTAGCACAGCCCCCAAAATAGCTTTACTTCCTTGATCTGCAACGGCTACTAACAGTCAATCCGTGTTGACAAAATATAGTCGTGATTTTCAAGCACAACCTGGGCATCTCTGCCAGTAGGCTGTCATCACCCCATGCACATTCGCTGCAATGATGTAACAAGATTGACCCGCCGTTGCCCACGCTTGAATGCGATCGCAAGCGGCATCATAACTCGTTGCATCGATTCGGCTTCCTAATAGGTATCTGGACTCATCACTCATGCACTTTAACCCCACAGGCCATACGCCCCCCTAAGCGCACGTCGAGAACCCATCCAGCCTAGCAAACCGAAGATTCACCCCATCGCCCCCCGCAAAATGCAAATTACCCAATCGTGCCCGCATAGACAATGCCACGGGGCATATCCAGGGTGAGGAGCGTGCCGTCACGGATGATTTGGGTTGCATTTTTGACCCCCACAATCACCGGGATGCCCAGACGGAGACCAATGACCGCCGCATGGCTGGTGAGGCTTTCATCTTCGGTGATGACCCCAGCGGCCTTGCGGATTACGTCCACATAGTCAGCACTGGTGTGGGTAGCGACTAAAATTTCCCCCACATTGAAATTGCTGATCGTACTGCCGTTGGTAGCTACCCTGGCCCGCCCGCAAATCATGCCTTGGCCAATGCTGATCCCGCGACAGAGGATCGCCGTCACCAGTTCAACCTTGATCAGATCGGTAGAACCGGGCACACCCTGGAGCGTACCCGCCGTCATCACCACCAGATCCCCTTCGGCCACGAGGGCTTGTTCCTGGGCAATGCCAAGGGCCGCTTGGAACGTTTGATCCGTCGAAGCGAGATCAAGGACCAGCAGGGGTTTAACCCCCCAAACCAGTTGCAGCCGACGGGCTACATCTACGTGGGGCGTGACCGCCAGGATCGGGGTTTTGGGCCGGAATTTGGAAACATTACGGGCCGTTGATCCCGTTTTCGTCAGGGTCATGATCGCCGCCGCCCCCAGTTGTTCGGCAATATTGCCCACAGCTTGACTGATGGCATTGGGGATTGATCGCTTACGGATACCCGCCGCATCCACGTCCGACTCGGTTTGGGGTAAAGCCCAGATCGATCGCTCCTGTTCAATGCGCTGGGCAATTTTCGCCATCGTGGCCACCGCTTCCACCGGGTATTGGCCAACAGCGGTTTCATTGGAGAGCATGATTGCGTCGGTGCCGTCCAGGATGGCATTGGCCACATCGGAGATTTCCGCCCGTGTGGGGCGGGGGTTATTCACCATACTGTCGAGCATCTGGGTCGCAGTGATCACGGGAATCCCCAAGCGATTGGCGATCCCGATCAGCCGCTTTTGCAAGATCGGCACATCTTCAGCGGGCAACTCGACCCCCAAATCCCCCCGCGCCACCATCACCCCATCACAGAGGGACAGGATCGCCTCCATTTGTTCGATCGCCTCGTGCTTCTCGATTTTGGCAATCACGGGCACCGTCTTGTTGGCGTTAGAAATCAGTTCCTTGATTTCCAGGACATCCTGGGGGTTACGCACAAAACTCAGGGCTACCCAGTCCACCCCTTGATCGAGGCCAAAGATGAGATCTTTGCGATCCTTGTCCGTGAGGGCCTTAATCGACAGGTAGACCCCCGGAAAATTGACCCCCTTATGATTCGACAGCGTGCCCCCCACCACCACCCGACAATTGAGCAGGCGCTGTTCCCGAACGACCGCCTCCACGCACATCTCCACCTTGCCATCATCGAGCAGAATCGTGGCATTCTCCGGCACCTCATCCGCCAGCGGCTCATAGGTCACCGAGGCAATTTCCTGATTACAGACCACCGGTTCACTAGTGAGGGTGAAGCGATCGCCACGCTTGAGGGTGATGGCCCCATGTTCAAATTTTCCCAGGCGAATTTTGGGTCCTTGGAGGTCCTGGAGAATCCCCACGGGTTGATTCAGTTCAAATGAGACCTGACGGATCAGACGAATACTCCGCTGGTGATCGTCATGGCTACCGTGGGAAAAATTGAGGCGCAAGGTCGTCGCACCGGCCAGAATCAACTCGCGCAGAACATCTGGCTTACTGGTTGCAGGTCCGATCGTCGCCACAATTTTGGTGCGTCGTTGAGGCTCGCCAGGTAACATGGAGGTTTTAAAAAATGAACAATGCAACGCGGATATTAGCACGGAGATGGGACCAGAACACAGCTTCAGGGTAATTCTTAAGGACTGGCCCTCAAAATCGAATTTCCGCAAAACCCGCTGATCAAAATTCGGCGCGGGCGGGTTCGTTAGGATGATCGCTACCCGGAGCGTGTTGCGAAATTCGGCGCGGGCGGGTTGATCAGAATGCTGGGTTACCTGGAGATGCTGGGTTACCTGGAGCGTGTTGCGAAATTCGGCGCGGGCGGGTTGATCAGAATGCCGGATTACCCGGAGCGTCTTAAGCGCAACCCGCCCCTACCCTTGAAATTGTATTCTCAGTCGATGGTGAAAAACAGTTGATTCTCGCTAGCGGCGGCGTACCTTGCTCACCATTTTGCGGGATAAGCGCAAATTCAGGTTTTCCTGATCGGCCCAGTCCTGCAATAGGCGATAGAACACCTGCCGATCGTCCGCCTGCAACACCGCCACCTGATCCGCCGTCTCGATCGCATAGGGATAGCCGCCGCCAATAATGACCTCCCCACGCACCCAGTTCATCACCTGCTCCAATCGGCCCGCCTCATAGAGCCACAGGGGCAGTTCAATCCGAGCGGGATAGCCGTCCTGCGTGGTTTTGAGATAGGTGAAGCCAATGCGATCGTGCTGATCCTGGTATTGCTGCAAAATCTCCGATCGTTGGCAACGGAATAGGGGGGTGCGATCGCCCCAGCGGTCTTTGAGCAGCGGGTTGAGGAGTTGGGCATCATGGATCGCGGTAGCTTCGGGCAGGTGATAGAGGCGTTGCAACATCCCCACCAAGTCACGGGCATAGCTGGTATCCACATAGCCGACCAGAGGCACCCGACAGGTTTCGCTGGCCTGGAGCAATTGCCGGAGGCAGGCCACATATTGGTTACGAATCTCAGCCTCAAAGGGTTCGGCAAACGTCGCTACCAGGGACCCATCAAAAAATACTAGACAGGTCTCTGATCCCGCCTGGGCCTCGATGTACTCGATGAGCCGACGGGTTTCCAACTCGAAGCGTCGCAGATTGACTCGCCGATCGCGCAGCGACGCCAAAGGCGTATCGACGGGTTCACTGCTGCTGACCTGTAGGTCGATCGGTGTCATTACCTCAACGGCAATATCCTTGCTGTAGCTGCCCTGGGGCAGGTGGTGGTTTTCAAACCAGCCGATTTGGACGAGGGCGATCGGGATCGACAGGTCACGACTGGGGTAGATTTGGGAACCATCCACGGCAAAGGTGGCCACCCCGCTCAACTGCTGTTCCACCCACTGGCGACTTGCCTCCCGATTTGGCCAAGTCAGATGGGCCGCGAGGATACCCTCCCTGTGGGTTGTCAGCGGCTCCACCCAAACGGCACTCAGGTCCGGGGACCGGTCTGGAGGATCAGCCAAAGTTGAACTCGATCCTGTCCACCGCCCCGCCACCGGACTTTCTGGGTTGGCAGTCTCCGCTACCCAACGCCGCCACGCCTGCCGGTATTGCTTCAATAACTGGAACGTGACCTGATCGAATTGGTGGAAGGCTGCTTGCTTCGCTTGGAGTTGGGCCAGAACTTGGGAGGGTTTAATCGGCATAGGAAGAGATAAATATCTAAGGGTACGATTCTCCTGCGGAGACGCTGCGCGATCGCGGGGGTCTGGATGATCAGGCTCCCGTCAGCCGCCGACAGCCACCTCGCTCAAATAGTAATCACGAAATCAACCCAGATGCGATGCCCCAGACCCCTAGTAGGGGCAGGTTTATTCAGGTTGTCGGTCAACACGATCAATGAGGGTGAACCTGCCCCTACGAACCTTGGGAAATTTGATGTTGACTGTACTAGGGGATAATGGAGCCAAAGAGACCCCAGCAGCCAACCAGAGTTGTCACCCTCCTCCTGCCTCTCTGCTTCTCTCCTTCCCTTCTCTCTCCTCCCCCTTCTGCGGTAATGCTACACACGACTCTCCTGCGGAGATGCTGCGCGAACGGCACCCTCTATGTCGTCGGCACCCCGATCGGCAATCTGGAAGACATCAGCCTGCGGGCGATCGAGATTCTCAAACAGGTGGCCCTCATTGCCGCTGAGGACACCCGTCACACGGGCAAACTTCTGCACCACTTACAAATTTCAACCCCCCAGCTTAGTTATTACGAACATAACTGCCGGCACCGGATTCCCCAACTGCTGGAGCGCTTGCAACAGGGTCAGGATATCGCCCTGGTGACCGATGCCGGGATGCCGGGAATTGCTGATCCAGGGTATGAGCTAGTCCAGGCGTGCCAGGAAGCCGCGATCGCTGTGGTGCCGATTCCAGGTCCCAGTGCCGTGATTACTGCCCTGAGTGCAGCGGGGTTACCCTGCGATCGCTTTGTCTTTGAGGGGTTTTTACCGCGCAAGGGCGCAGAACGCCGGGAACGGTTGCAGGCCCTCCAAGGTGAACGCCGCACCCTAGTCCTCTATGAGGCCCCCCATCGCCTACTGCAAACCCTCCGGGACCTTGCGGTGACCCTGGGTGCAGACCGGACGATCGTCACGGCCCGCGAGTTGACCAAACGCTACGAAAGTTTCTGGCGCGGCACCTTGGCTGCCGCGATCGCCCACTACACTGACCAAGAGGCCCCCCGTGGCGAATTTACCCTGGTGATTGCGGGGGCAGGGGCATCCTTCCCGCCGGGACACCCACCCCACGAATCGACCGAATGCTCCGAGGCAGACTTAAAGCAGGCATTACAAGCCCTGTTACAGCAAGGATTGTCGCGATCGCAGGCCAGCCGCCAATTAGCCGCCCAAACCCACTACCCCCGGCGGCAGCTTTACCAGTTGGCCCTCACCCTCGACGCGGATGACTAACGGCTAGTGACTTGTCAAGCTTAAGATTATGACGCTCGACTGGCTCAGCCCAAACGGATGATTTTCCCGGTTATCCTGGGAGCTGCTGTCGCAGGGAGAAGCTCTCTGTCGCCGGATCTTAGCGTTTATCTGCGACTCTCAAATTTAGGGCCAAGTTTAGGGCTGACAGAGTGCTAGGGGGGCAACCCTGGAATTGGTACAGCGATCGAGGAGTGGGCTACGATCAAGACATTTTGCTGCCAACATTGAAACCGCGTTGTACGTTCGCGTAGCGTCTCCGCAGGAGAATCGCCCCATGACTCAACCCCGCTCTTCCCTGTCCCACCCCCATCCTCATCCCGATAATTGGCCATTGGATGCTGATTTAGCACCCCTCACCCCAACTGCTGCCCCCCATGCCCATCCGCATGGGCCAGCCCACGGCCATGTCCACAGCGAGGCATCGTTACGACAGATTGTGAACCGGCTCTCGCGGATTGAGGGCCACGTTCGCGGCATTAAGACAATGGTGCAGGAAAGCCGCCCCTGCCCTGATGTCCTGATTCAGATTGCTGCTGTGCGCGGGGCGATCGACCGCGTGGCCCGCCTCATTTTGGATGAGCATCTTACGGAATGTGTGGCCCGTGCCGCCCAAGAGGGCAATATTGAAACTGAACTCCAGGAACTCAAGGCGGCCCTCGATCGCTTCTTACCCTAGATCACAGGGTCACCTTGTCAACTGTCTCTCACAATCTATCCCGCTCGATCGTTGCGGCGATCGGGGCCACACTCGGCCCACGGCTCTTGCCCAAGCGACTGTGTGAGCGGGGCAATCGCGCAGCGTCTCCGCAGGAGAATCGTCTTGCGGCCATTGAACTAAAACCGGACAACGACGAGCTTACCAAGGTCAACTCCGAAAGTGGCACTGTGGGCCAGTGATCCCGTTGCGTCGGCCGTTAAGGTGAAACTGTTGGGTTCGCAGTTGCAACCTAAACACATTCTCAAGGTCTAATCTCAAGGTCTAATCTCAAGGTCTAAATGGTGCCTCGCGATTCCCGATCGAACACAAATCGATCAAGTCAGATAGGGGGTCAATATTGTAGAGTGAAGGTAGCGGAACATTTTGACCTTTGGGAACGACATCATACCCTGGGAGAGGAAAAAAGTCATGTCGAATTCCAAAGTCTTAACTTTTTACTACGATGTGAGGTCAACCATGAAGAAGGGTTGTTGGAACGCTATCGGGGCGATTGCTGCATTGTCCGCATTGACAGGAACTGCTTTGCTCCTGTCCGCTGATGTGGCCTCGGCTCAAAACGCCGGCATGCGCGGCAGTTACTTTGGCGCTGGCGGATCAGCGGGTTTGACCAATGGGGGTGCGCCAGATGGCAATGGTGAAAATGCCAACTTCGGTGGCAACCTCCAAGGCCGGGTTCATATCCCAAATGCACCGGTTTCTTTGCGGGGGGCGATTATTTTCAGTGATACGGCCAGCCAAATTATGCCGCTGGTGACCTATGATCTTGCCCTCAGCGATCGCGCGAATTTGTACGCCGGGGGTGGCTACTCGTTCTTTGAAACCAATAAGTCCGATCGTCGGCAACCAACCCCCCTGGGTAATGACGACACGGTGGTTTTAACGACAGGGGTGGAAGCAGCCGTTACACGGGACATTGTGGTCTACACGGATGCCAAGTATGGGCTTGATGCCTACCAATCGAAAGGATCGGGGGGGGCAGTCAGTATTCAGTTTGGTGCGGGTTTCCGCTTCTAATTCACCAATGGTTTGCTAACGATATCAGCGAACCGAAAGACGTATCAGCATCCCTGGCTCGTTCAGGGGTGCTTTTTCATAGCCGATGAGATGATGGGCAATGGCCATAGTAGACCCACAGTGATGGCAAGCCTTGACCTGAGGGCTAGGGCGATCGCGGCAGCATGGCATCGGTTGGCTACAATCAAAGTTAAGGCTTCACATCTGTCTTCCAAGCACCTGTCTTCCAAGCACCTGTCTTCCAAGCACCTGTCTTCCAAGCATCTGTCTAACGTACTCTGTCTAACGTACTCTGTCTAACGTACTCTGTCTGGTGGGCGATCGTGACAACTCCCCTGATACCGACCCCGGCTCGAACGCTAGCCCTCCCCGATCACACCCAATTGCCAGAATCGGATGGGACCTTTGTGAAAAACTTTCAGGAACATCCCCAAAGTATTATCCTCACCAGTTCCATTCTGCCTGTTCTCAACGATCGCCATCCCGATCAGCAGTTCTGCATTGGTCAAGATTGCGGCATCTACTGGCGCTTAACCGATCCCCCCGAAAAAGGGGCCGAATGTCCCGACTGGTTCTATGTGCCCCATGTGCCGCCGATGCTGAACGGTCAATTTCGCCGCTCCTATGTCCTGTGGCAAGAATACGTCGCCCCCCTGATTGCCCTGGAATTTGTCTCTGGGGATGGCTCTGAAGAACGGGACACCACGCCGCCCTCAGCGGTGACTGGCACTGGCCAAAAACCGGGGAAATTTTGGGTGTATGAGCAGGCCATTCGGATTCCCTACTACGGCATTTATGAAGTTACCAAGGCCAGTGTTGAACTGTACGAGTTAGCGGGTGGCCATTATCGACGGGTGCCGGCCAACGATCGCGGCCATTACCCTGTGCCCCTGATGCAGGTTGAGTTGGGCATTTGGGAAGGGGAATACGAAGGCATACGACTGCCGTGGTTGCGCTGGTGGGATGAAGCTGGAAATTTGCTCCTGACCGGGGAAGAACGGGCGGAGCAAGAACGCCAACGGGCGGAGCAAGAACGCCAACGGGCGGAGCAAGAACACCAACGGGCGGAGCAGGAACGCCAACGGGCGGAGCAGGAACGCCAACGGGCCGATCGCTTAGCGGCCCACCTACGGGAGTTGGGTATCGATCCAGACCTTTTACGGTAAGGGGAACCTCGGTGAGGGGAACCTCGGTTAAGGGGGGTGCCATCGGCTTTTGCCCAAAATCCCCCCATCCAGATTGCTGCCCTTCGCGACGGTGACTGGTTAGGGCAGACTTAGTAGATCACAAAAGATCACAAATTGGACGTCACCAATTGGACGTGGGATGGTCGTCTGAGTCGATCGAAGACTCGGCTGTCTCAGGGGCAGGCAGGATGCCTACCCTACAATTGTTTTTGGATGCGTAGCATCGCCGTAGAAGAATCGACTGCGACTACCAAGTGGGATCAGCGTAGAGGTTGATGGTGATTGCAGCGGTATGGTGGGGGACAGCGGTAATACAAGCACAGATCGACTCACCGATCGCTTCACCCGCTGACTCTAGCTCTAGATCCACCTCACAAGCATGACAAGATCCCATTAAGCAGCCCGTGGGAATCGTTACCCCCGCCCGATCGGCAACCACCAACAGCGGTTCACCCGGTTCAGCCGCGATCGTAATATCGTCTGGTAAAAATCGCACTTGAACAGTCATCTCTCCATTGCCCCCGGAAACTTTAACCAGTCTTTTGCCCTGCCTACCCCGCCCAGATGAGCGCATTCGCCGCATTCACACGGGATATCCCTCCTTCCCCCTTCACCCTGCCCCTACTGCTCAGGCAACCGCTCAAAAATCTGCGCTACCACCTGCTGAGCCTTGGCATCCAGGGCCTCCCAATCCACTTCCCCATCGACATCGAGTAAATCCAGATCAATCTCTACTTGTTGATCACGATCGGGTTGGATCGCATCCAGGGTCAGGTAGTTGCGGAAACAAACCTGGAATTGGAGGTGCCACAGGTCGATCGCAATTTGTCGGCCTGTTTGTTTGGAGGTTAGCAAATAGCCGGGATGGGGGGTGGGAAGTTGGGCGAGGGCGTGTTCCAGGGTCACGGCTGCGTCGGGTTCGGCGGTGCGAAGTTGCTGCTGAAGTTCGATCACCTGTTGCTTTTGGGCCTCAGTGGTCGCCGGTGGCCAGACGGCCCAGTCCTGTCCTTGCCAGTCAGTGCTTTGCTCTAGACGCTTGCGGAGATTATCAACCAGGCGAATTAACGCGGGTTGGAGCAGTAAATTTGCTTGCTCCCAGGCAGTCACACTAGCAAACTTCAGCGCCATGCTGTTTCCCCTTCAGGAAATACGTCATCATGTCTCCCCGGCCTTTGACCTGAATGATACCGCGTTCCTCGAAGTGATAGGTATGTTTGAGGCGATCGTAGACGGCCTGGGTTACCTGAATACTATTCACCCGCCCCTGGGACTCCATGCGACTGGCCACATTGACGGCATCGCCCCAGAGGTCATAAATAAATTTTTTGATGCCAATCACCCCGGCGACGACGGGACCCGTATTGATGCCAATGCGGAGATGGAACGGTTTGCCATCCACTCGCTGAAATTGCCCGATCGCCTGTTGCATATCCAAAGCCATATTGGCCACCGCTTCGGCATGATCGGTCCGGGGCAGGGGGAGGCCACCCACGGCCATGTAAGCATCCCCGATCGTCTTGATTTTTTCCAGGCCATGTTGCTCAGCCAATTGATCAAACGTGGAGAAGATTTGGTTGAGCAAATTAACCAGGTCCGTGGGCGACATCTGGCTGGCAAGGCCACTGAAGTCTACAAGATCCGCAAAAAGGATCGTTGCTTCTTCAAAGCGTTGGGCGATCGTTTGGTGGTTTTCCTTCAATTGTTCCACGATCGTCTCTGGCAGGATATTCAATAACAACCGTTCCGATTTCGCCTGCTCCAACCGGAGAGCAGCCTCGGAAGCTTTGCGGCTCTGGATCTCGGCCCACACGCGCTGATACATCTGCTCAAAGGCGACCATCACCTGGCCCAATTCGTCCTGATGGTGGGTCGGCAGGGTATGAAAATTGGCCATATATTCATCCCGGCTCAGGGCTTCCCCCGCCAGCAGTAAATTGTCCCGCAGCCGCAAAATCGGCGTGATCACAATCACCCCTAAGACCACCATTGTCGTCAGGGTTACCACCAGAGAAATAATCACGACTAATCCGGTAATTCGCCCCCCAAAGGCCATGAGGTCCCGTTGCACAGAACTGGCATCCACGCGCAAGATGAGGACGTGTTGATTGTCAATCATTGTGGCGGGCCATGCCACGTCCAAACGAGTGCGGTCGGGATTGAGCCTACGCACTTCCTGCTGTCCACCCTGGAGGCTCGGGTATCCCAGTTCGGGCACTTCGCCAAAAGTCCCGATCGCCTGCCCCTGTAGATTGTAAATAGCTGCCCCTTTGATTTCGGTATTCGCTGCCAAGAACTTGACCTTATCAATCATGTCGGCAGTGGACAGGTCTTGCTGCATCGCCGATCGTTTGAGGGAGGTGACCGTGGCCACCGTCACTTCGCCCAATTGCTGGAGGAGTTCACGTTCGCGGCGGGCATAGGAGGGGATGAAAATGATCACCTCGATCGCCACAATGCTCAAAAATACCCAGGCGGTAATCTGCCAAGAGAGACGCGCTCTGCACAGTCCCAGCAGCGCACTCAACTGATGTGACAGGTGACGTGACATGGATTTTCCTCACCAACCGTAGATCATTTCGGGGACAATTTGGGGGACACTCTGGGGAAAATGAAGCGGGCAACGGTACTTTACCATTCTGCCCAGTCGCTTCTACTTTCCAGTCGTAACCTGTTCCATCCGTGTAGTATGTCCTCAAATCTTCGTGAAAATCTGGGGTTTGTGTTGAAGGTGATGGTGGCGTCAACGCTGATTAGCGTTGCCATCCGCGCCTGGGGTCCGGCAGTCCCGATCGCCCCCACATCTTTAAATGCCTTGATTCTAGTCCTTTTGCCCACGACTGTGTTGCTGGTCCTATTCGGCTGGCTTTCCCTCACGCAATCGCGGCAAACGGAGCGCAATGACTGATTGACTGATTGACTGGTTGACGCTTGGCTCTTAGATCACCGCGATTTGGATCACTGATTTACGCACCGATCGCGAGGGTCGATCGCTATGATGGTAGGAACTGTTGGCCCCGATCGTAGGCACTGATGGCGATTATTTCTTCCCACACTCCTCCCGATCGCGATCGCAACGCAACGCCCTTGGCATCTCAGCCGCCGCTGCGCTCCGCGTCCACTGCGTATTCTGTTCCCCATACCCATCGGGAGAGATCACTCTTGGAAGCTAGCGCTGGCCCAGAGGAGCCAATTAACCCGGAGGAAAGCCTGCGGCCCCAGCGCCTTGCGGACTACATCGGCCAGAAGGATCTCAAACAGGTGCTAATGATCGCGATTCAAGCAGCGAAGTCACGATCGGAAGCCCTGGATCACCTCCTGCTCTACGGTCCCCCTGGTTTGGGGAAAACGACGATGGCGATGATCCTGGCCTCGGAAATGCAGGTCAACTGTAAACTCACCACTGCGCCCGCCCTGGAACGCCCCCGCGACATTGTGGGCCTGTTGGTGAACCTGCAACCGGGGGATGTGCTGTTTATTGACGAAATTCATCGCCTGCCACGGGTGACGGAGGAAATTCTCTATCCCGCAATGGAAGATTTTCGGGTCGATATCACGATCGGCAAGGGGCAAGCCGCCCGCACCCGCTCCCTCACCCTCAAGCCCTTTACCCTAGTGGGGGCAACCACCCGTGTCGGTGCCCTCACCTCACCTTTGCGCGATCGCTTTGGCCTGATCCAGCGCCTCCGGTTCTATGAGATCGAAGAACTGGTGGCGATTGTCCTACGCACCGCCTCGGTTTTGAATACGATCGTGACCCCCAGCGGTGCCAGCGAGATTGCCCGACGGGCTAGGGGCACTCCCCGCATTGCCAACCGGCTTCTAAAGCGGGTTCGGGATTATGCCGAAGTGAAACAGGTGGGTGAAATTACTGAAGCCGTGGCTGCTGAGGCCCTGGAGTTGCTGAATGTCGATCGCCGGGGCTTGGATTGGACCGATCGGCGTCTGCTCAGTGCCCTGATTGAACAATTCCAGGGGGGACCGGTGGGCGTGGAAACCTTGGCCGCCGCAACGGGGGAAGATGCCCAAACGATTGAAGAGGTCTACGAACCCTATTTGCTGCAAATTGGTTACCTGCAACGCACCCACCGGGGCCGCATGGCCACACCCAGCGCTTGGGCGCATCTGGGCTACCAACCGCCCGACGAACAGTTGTCGTTGCTTGACTGGGCGGGTTCATGAGGGGGGGCGATCGCGAGCGCCAGCTTTTGGGGGGAACTCGCCCCTACCCCCGTGAGATGCGGGTACCGGTAAGGTGAAAAATAGGATTTTTAGCACGACGATTACGCACCTATGACTGCTGTCTCTCGCACGTTGGCAACGCCTGGGTTAGGACAACGTCCCACTGCGATCGTGGTGGGGGCGGGGATTGGGGGATTGACGGCGGCGGCCCTCCTCGCGCGGCGGGGCTACGCGGTGCAGGTGTTGGAGCAGGCGTGGGTGCCGGGGGGCTGTGCTTCAACCTTTCAGCGGCGGGGGTTTACCTTTGATGTCGGCGCCACCCAGGTGGCGGGCTTAGAACCGGGTGGGATTCACCATCAGATTTTTACCGAACTGGGGGTGGAACTCCCCGCCGCGACCCCCTGTGATCCGGCCTGTGCCGTCTATCTACCGGGGGAACCGGAACCGATTCGGATGTGGCGCGATCGCGATCGTTGGCAACAGGAACGGGTGCGGCAATTTCCCGGCAGCGATCGCTTCTGGCAGCTTTTGGATACCCTGTTTCAGGCGAGTTGGGCGTTCCAGGGGCGGGGTCCCATTTTGCCCCCGCGAACCCTGTGGGATCTGGGGCAACTCCTCCAGGCCGTCCGTCCCGACACGCTCCTCACGGTCCCTTTTACCTTGGCGACGGTGGGGGATGCCCTACGCCTGTATGGGTTGGCGGAACAGTGGCGCTTAAAGCGATTTCTGGATTTGCAACTGAAGCTGTACTCCCAGGTCGAAGCTGAGGAAACTGCCCTGCTCTATGCCGCAACGGCCCTCGGTCTTTCCCAAGCTCCCCACGGCCTCTTTCACCTCAAGGGGAGTATGCAGGTGCTCAGCGATCGCCTGGTGACTGCCCTCACCCAACATGGGGGACGCTTACACTTGGGGCAATCCGTGACGCAAATCCTGACCCAGGGGGGACGGGCGATTGGAGTGGTTGTGCGCGATCGCAAAACGGGGGACTGCCGGACCGAACGGGCGGATACGATCGTGGCCAATGTGACGGTGCAAAACCTGGTGCGCCTGCTGCCAACGGGTTCGGACTCCTCGCAGGTGGCCCTAGGGAATCTGCACCTGACTGACATGGCCCTTGACCTGGGGTATCGCCAGCGGGTGGCCAAGCTGCCCCCGGCCTCCGGGGCCTTTGTGGTTTACCTGGGGGTGGATCAGGCCGCCATTCCAGCGGATTGCCCACCCCACCTGCAATTTCTCTACGAACGTGGTGGCCCGATCGGGGAAAACAATTCCCTCTTCGTCTCCGTGAGCCAGCCAGGGGATGGGCGTGCCCCGGACGGACAAGCCACGATTATTGCCTCCACCTTTACCGATCCCGACCTGTGGGCACAGTGTGCTGATTATGCCGCTCTGAAACACCAATACCAGGCGACGGCGATCGCCCACCTAGGACGGTTTTTCCACCTGACCCCGGAGACTATCCGGCATAGCGAAGCTGCCACGCCTCGCACCTTTGCCCGTTATACCGCCCGCGATCGGGGGATTGTTGGCGGGGTGGCTCAGCGGCCCAGCAGCTTTGGCCCCTTTGGCTTTGCCCATCGCACCCCGGTGGCCGGACTTTGGCTGGTGGGCGACTCCACCCATCCCGGTGAAGGCACGGCTGGTGTGAGTTATTCGGCCTGGACGGTTGTTCGCCAAATCATGGCCTCGGCGGACAGGCCCCAGGGGGTCAACCGGGATTAGGAGCGCGTCAGTTGAGGAGTGAGAGGAGAGGAGTGAGGAGTGAGATGGAAAAGTTCAGTCCTACTCTTTTCTCTATTCTCTTTCCTCACTTCTACCGACGTCCTACTCGTTGGGGACGACTTCAATCGTAACGATCGCCGTTACTTCCGGGTGCAGCTTGAGTTCAGCCTGGTAGGTGCCCAGCTTGTTGATTTCGGGCAGGGTAATGCCGCGTCGATCGATGACCTGACCGGTTGCGCCCTGGATGACATCGGCCACATCTTGGGTGGTGACGGTGCCAAAGATGGCCTCATTCTCACCCACTTGTTTGGCGATCGCGAATTGCTTCGACTGCTGGAGGATGGCCTTAATCCCCTCCGCCTTTTGTTTCTCTTCGGCCAGACGCTGCCGTTGAATCTCCCGTCGCCGTTCCACCTGCTTGAGGATACCGGGCGTGACGTTGGCTCCCATGCCTTGCGGGATTAAATAATTGCGGGCGTAACCAGGGGCGACCTCCACTAGGTCCCCTTCCCGGCCCAATTTACTAACGTCCTTCGTTAGCACTAGCTGTACTCGTTTAGCCATGATCTCCCCTTCCTTGGGCGGACTTCTAATCGACGAATCGCGTAACACATAAGTCCTCTATCATAGCGAAGGAATCGTCCCCACCGCAATCCCGATTCTCCTGTGGCAGCAATTCTCATTTTGGACATTTACAGCCTTTCCACATCACCCCCCGCACATTCAGGCACACGACTGGGGCGCGATTTTTGACCTGTTGCGGCACCGTTGTTGCCCTATGCAGTTCTCGCAAGGATTTGTTTATGCTGGGCATGGGACACGATGTTAGAATGGCCTGCTATGACACCGCTGACGCTAATGCCGCCGCCAACTAGCCCCAATTTGGGGGAGGGATCGCTGGCGATTCCTTTAAGTATTGCGCCGATGATGGATCGCACCGATCGTCATTTTCGCTATTTTATGCGCCAAATTACGCGCCGTACTTTGTTGTATACGGAAATGGTGACCAGTCAGGCGATTTTGCACGGCGATCGCGAGCTTTTGTTGGGCTTTAGTCCGGTGGAAAAACCGCTGGTTTTGCAGGTGGGGGGCGATCGGCCTCAGGATCTGGCGGCCTGTGCGCGGATTGCGGCTGATTTTGGCTATGACGAAGTTAATCTGAATGTGGGCTGTCCGAGCAGTCGGGTCCAGTCGGGCCATTTTGGGGCGTGTTTGATGCTCCAGCCGGAGCGGGTGGCTGAGTGTGTGGCGGCGATGCGGGCGGCAACTTCGATCCCGGTGACGGTGAAGCATCGAATTGGGGTGGACGATCGCGATCGCTATGAAGATCTGGTCGAGTTTGTTGGCACGGTGGCGGCGGCGGGGTGTCAGCGGTTTACGGTTCATGCCCGCAAGGCTTGGTTGCAGGGTCTCAGTCCGAAGGAGAATCGGGAAGTGCCGCCTTTGCGCTATGGAGATGTGTACGGGTTGAAGCAAGCTTTTCCGCATCTGCGGATTGAGATTAATGGCGGGATTACGACGCTAACCGAAGCTCGACAACAGCTTCAATGGGTTGATGCGGTGATGATCGGTCGGGCTGCTTATGATCAGCCTTACCAATTTGCCAATGCCGATCGCGATCTTTTGGGGGATGTGACGGCGATGCTTCCTAGCCGTACGGCGATCGTGGCGGCGATGTTGCCCTATACGGATGCCTGGGTGGCTAAGGGCTTAAAACTGAGTACGATTACGCGTCATTTGTTGCAATTATTTACGGGACAACCGGGCAGTCGGGCCTGGAAACGCTATCTCACGGAATATTCCCATCGGCCAGGGGCGGGGAGTGAGGTTCTCCAAGCGGCTCTAGCTCAAGTTCCAAGTTAAGGGCAGAAGGAGAAGCCCCAAATGTGCTCAACGCCTTACGGCATCAAAGGTTTTTGCACTTGCTGACGCCAACATCACAGCAGCGAATACAAGCGTGCTCAACGCCTTACGGCATCAAAGGTTTTTGCACTAGGTGGGACCAATCAGGGATCACTTCACTATTAAGTGCTCAACGCCTTACGGCATCAAAGGTTTTTGCACTGGATTATGCTCCAGAGATTGCCAGCAATCGCGATGTGCTCAACGCCTTACGGCATCAAAGGTTTTTGCACGAATTGCTGACAATAAGTCAGCAGAGTCCGGCTTCAAGTGCTCAACGCCTTACGGCATCAAAGGTTTTTGCACACCACAAAGTGGCACAATCAACTGTGCCAGTTAGGGTGCTCAACGCCTTACGGCATCAAAGGTTTTTGCACCTGGACGCGCGATCGACTTCCCCGATCATCACCCTCCGTGCTCAACGCCTTACGGCATCAAAGGTTTTTGCACCCGATTTCAGGTTTGGGATGGGTCGCTGACTGCTGGTGCTCAACGCCTTACGGCATCAAAGGTTTTTGCACCCGCTGTTTGCCTTGGGGGGGTATATCGCCCGGTAGTGCTCAACGCCTTACGGCATCAAAGGTTTTTGCACAATCTTTGTTGCCAATACGGTCGCCTTAGCCTTGTCGTGCTCAACGCCTTACGGCATCAAAGGTTTTTGCACGGAGAATACGATGGCGACCCGACAGACACAAAAGGAGTGCTCAACGCCTTACGGCATCAAAGGTTTTTGCACGTTAGTGCGGCCAATTCATTTTTAGTGCAAAAAATGTGCTCAACGCCTTACGGCATCAAAGGTTTTTGCACTGTTACTGTTCCTATCCCCCGACGGTTTGCCACTGGTGCTCAACGCCTTACGGCATCAAAGGTTTTTGCACCCGATACCAAGGGGAAAGCAAGCCTGTTAGCAGTGGGTGCTCAACGCCTTACGGCATCAAAGGTTTTTGCACCAACTTTAGGACGGGGGTAGGGTTTGCCGTGGCCTGGTGCTCAACGCCTTACGGCATCAAAGGTTTTTGCACTTTTACCTCTCTATCGAGTTTGCCCTGGGGATGGGTGCTCAACGCCTTACGGCATCAAAGGTTTTTGCACGGCGACGGGATTCACGCCTAGCGGCCCCCTCCCCGTGCTCAACGCCTTACGGCATCAAAGGTTTTTGCACGGCGCTAACCCGCGGACCGTCACCCCCAACTGTCACGTGCTCAACGCCTTACGGCATCAAAGGTTTTTGCACTAGTTGTGCGTTGCATTCAATCAAATGCAGTCGTCGTGCTCAACGCCTTACGGCATCAAAGGTTTTTGCACCGTCAGCCCCTTGCCTTGGCTCTTGTTGGTACAAAGGTGCTCAACGCCTTACGGCATCAAAGGTTTTTGCACCACGGGATAGGGCAAGGTGGACAGGTCAACACTGGTGTGCTCAACGCCTTACGGCATCAAAGGTTTTTGCACCCCACTCCCCGCATTTTCGTCCTGGCGTGTGCCGTGGTGCTCAACGCCTTACGGCATCAAAGGTTTTTGCACCTGGGCGATCCGGGCAAAGGCTTTTGTTACTGAACCCGGTGCTCAACGCCTTACGGCATCAAAGGTTTTTGCACAATCCGTGTGGCTTGCCTGTACTCTTCTTCTAAAAGTAGTGCTCAACGCCTTACGGCATCAAAGGTTTTTGCACCTACCTCGTACTGCGCCCCCGGTCGATTTGCCTGGTGCTCAACGCCTTACGGCATCAAAGGTTTTTGCACCTGCTTCGATTAGGTCCTTACCAAATTCAGCCCCAGGTGCTCAACGCCTTACGGCATCAAAGGTTTTTGCACGCTAGCACCCAGGCTAGGTGATGCGCTGTCCTTACGTGCTCAACGCCTTACGGCATCAAAGGTTTTTGCACCCCAAGCAGTGGCAAAAGCAAACAATTGAGCCACGTGCTCAACGCCTTACGGCATCAAAGGTTTTTGCACTTCTTCTGTACCTGGCCAACCTGAAACCTACGCTGTGCTCAACGCCTTACGGCATCAAAGGTTTTTGCACGATCCCCCTCCACCGCAGGACGAGATAGCACAAGCGTGCTCAACGCCTTACGGCATCAAAGGTTTTTGCACTTTTAACGCTCCAACTAATTTAACACTAGAACTGTGTGCTCAACGCCTTACGGCATCAAAGGTTTTTGCACCCTGAGTCCCTTTGCAAAGCACCTCGTGGGCGAAGATGTGCTCAACGCCTTACGGCATCAAAGGTTTTTGCACGAACTCCTGAGCCGCTGATCCAGCGGTCTGTTCAGCCGTGCTCAACGCCTTACGGCATCAAAGGTTTTTGCACGGAAACTATCCAGGCAGTGTTCTTCAGCGAAAAAGAGTGCTCAACGCCTTACGGCATCAAAGGTTTTTGCACCAATCACCCGCGAACGACAACAGTTCGGCGCAACGGGTGCTCAACGCCTTACGGCATCAAAGGTTTTTGCACAAGGTCAATAGCCACAATCTCGTTGTTAATGATTCTGTGCTCAACGCCTTACGGCATCAAAGGTTTTTGCACGATCGTCGCTGGCGATAACCTCTGACAAAACAAACAGTGCTCAACGCCTTACGGCATCAAAGGTTTTTGCACAGGGCAGGGGCGCACGTCTGGCGGCAATCTGCTCGTGCTCAACGCCTTACGGCATCAAAGGTTTTTGCACCTTATCAGGATGCCGCCCCATCCACCAGGCCGGGAAGTGCTCAACGCCTTACGGCATCAAAGGTTTTTGCACCAAAGCGATCGCCGCCACCCCCGCCGTCGCAGAGCCGTGCTCAACGCCTTACGGCATCAAAGGTTTTTGCACGTTGGTATTTGGCGGTAAAAAACCTCCTGGTGGTGGTGTGCTCAACGCCTTACGGCATCAAAGGTTTTTGCACATACGGGAGATCACCCTGCATCACCTATTGCTTTGGCGTGCTCAACGCCTTACGGCATCAAAGGTTTTTGCACTAAAGGTCAAGAAACGCTTTCCGTTGCCCCGGGCTAAGTGCTCAACGCCTTACGGCATCAAAGGTTTTTGCACTCGGTCAACAAGTCAATGTTGACCGACTGTGTATCGTGCTCAACGCCTTACGGCATCAAAGGTTTTTGCACCCCATCACAGTAGACGACACAGCGCGAAGTGCTGCATCGTGCTCAACGCCTTACGGCATCAAAGGTTTTTGCACCAGTGCTGAAACCGATATCTTCACCCTGTCCGATGGTGCTCAACGCCTTACGGCATCAAAGGTTTTTGCACTGCGAGTCGGGGTAGTAATCGCTCAAGCAAAGCGGTGCTCAACGCCTTACGGCATCAAAGGTTTTTGCACCCCAGGTGTATGCCCACTGTCGGCTGCACCGTGGGGTAAGTGCTCAACGCCTTACGGCATCAAAGGTTTTTGCACTGAAGAGATGGGCATTACCACCACCACCGATCCCCCTCGTGCTCAACGCCTTACGGCATCAAAGGTTTTTGCACTGTGTAAAGAAAGCCAAGTAAGAGAAGTAGGACCAGGTGCTCAACGCCTTACGGCATCAAAGGTTTTTGCACCTGACGACGGGCGGCATTGTCAGGCGGCGGCGTTTGTGCTCAACGCCTTACGGCATCAAAGGTTTTTGCACCCTAGAGCTTTTCAAGTAGTTTTGATTCCGCCAACTCAGTGCTCAACGCCTTACGGCATCAAAGGTTTTTGCACTAACAAAACAACGACAAGAAAAACCGCAAGTGGGCCAGTGCTCAACGCCTTACGGCATCAAAGGTTTTTGCACGGGGTGAAGCAAAGCGATCGCCCCACCGTGCCGTGACGTGCTCAACGCCTTACGGCATCAAAGGTTTTTGCACCGTACCCAGGGGGGACGGGCCCCTGGGCCAGACAACAGAGTGCTCAACGCCTTACGGCATCAAAGGTTTTTGCACTCCCAGATCTTTTGCAGAGCGTCGTATCCGGCGCGTGCTCAACGCCTTACGGCATCAAAGGTTTTTGCACGCGAGTTATTCGTAGTCTGGCGGCCAGTGCAGATTGTTTGTGCTCAACGCCTTACGGCATCAAAGGTTTTTGCACAGCAGGGGTATTGCCCGTATTGTTTAGTTGTTTAACAGTGCTCAACGCCTTACGGCATCAAAGGTTTTTGCACCGATCGCTCCAACGGTTCCAAGCGACGGGCTACCCGTGCTCAACGCCTTACGGCATCAAAGGTTTTTGCACGTCCCCGTCACGGGCTGCCATGCACCCGCATAACTGTGCTCAACGCCTTACGGCATCAAAGGTTTTTGCACTGCCTTAGGTCGGTATTCACAAGGGGATCAACCTGTGCTCAACGCCTTACGGCATCAAAGGTTTTTGCACTTTTCCTGGTTTTTTAGGTCCCCATGCTAGAACTACGTGCTCAACGCCTTACGGCATCAAAGGTTTTTGCACTTAAATTGCACTGGGTTGAAATCGTCGGTATTAGTCGTGCTCAACGCCTTACGGCATCAAAGGTTTTTGCACCGCCAATTCGGCGAAGCTGCGCTTTAACCCAAAAAAACAGTGCTCAACGCCTTACGGCATCAAAGGTTTTTGCACGGTGTCAGACCGGCGCTTGTCCTGGACGATCGCCTGTGCTCAACGCCTTACGGCATCAAAGGTTTTTGCACCTTTTTTCGTCGTACCCCAGATCCGATTGCCGTCCTGTGCTCAACGCCTTACGGCATCAAAGGTTTTTGCACTTCTGTACCTTGATCCGGGCACTACCCTCAAACAGCGCGTGCTCAACGCCTTACGGCATCAAAGGTTTTTGCACGTCCCTTGCAAACCCTCCCTCAGTGTGGCGGACGAGTGCTCAACGCCTTACGGCATCAAAGGTTTTTGCACAGGCAATGGAGTCCGCCTTTCTGGCACAAGGATTCCGGTGCTCAACGCCTTACGGCATCAAAGGTTTTTGCACCTTTGATGCGGCAGCATTAGACATTTCAGTAGACCCGTGCTCAACGCCTTACGGCATCAAAGGTTTTTGCACCGACAGTGGGCATACACCTGGGTGCGTAAGGCTTCGTGCTCAACGCCTTACGGCATCAAAGGTTTTTGCACAAGGGAGAACAGACAGATGGGCGCCAGCAGCATATCTGTGCTCAACGCCTTACGGCATCAAAGGTTTTTGCACCCGGTGGCTCCCAACGATTACTAGGCAGTGGGAGGCGTGCTCAACGCCTTACGGCATCAAAGGTTTTTGCACGCAGCGTCTCCCGTCCACCTACCAAAGTAGGGGTGGTGCTCAACGCCTTACGGCATCAAAGGTTTTTGCACAATCATGCCAGCCGATCGCCGTACGTTACCCGCGAGTGCTCAACGCCTTACGGCATCAAAGGTTTTTGCACTGGTACAGCAGCGATCGCCATAACAAAGCGATCGCGTGCTCAACGCCTTACGGCATCAAAGGTTTTTGCACGTAGCGTCCTTGCCTCCTGGAAACCGGAAACTGGGGAGTGCTCAACGCCTTACGGCATCAAAGGTTTTTGCACTTTGTCCATGCGAAATCCAAACTAACCAACCAAACGTGCTCAACGCCTTACGGCATCAAAGGTTTTTGCACTTGTTTGCTTCTGCTGTTTCGTAAGCCGCCTGGACGTGCTCAACGCCTTACGGCATCAAAGGTTTTTGCACGGGATCGCCTCGAAGGGCAACCCAATCCGCTCAATTAGTGCTCAACGCCTTACGGCATCAAAGGTTTTTGCACTGAGGTTGCGTCCAACTCGGTACAGATAAACGTCGTGCTCAACGCCTTACGGCATCAAAGGTTTTTGCACCCTCTGCCGTGCTGCAATCCAGCCTAGCCCCTGTGTGCTCAACGCCTTACGGCATCAAAGGTTTTTGCACTTGCACCCAGACCCTTACGACTGGACAGACTACCAAGTGCTCAACGCCTTACGGCATCAAAGGTTTTTGCACATCATAAAATCGCGCACGGTTTGACTGATAGTGCGCCTGTGCTCAACGCCTTACGGCATCAAAGGTTTTTGCACCCGCAACTGGCGCCGATCGTAGTTGCCCGCCGCAGTGTGCTCAACGCCTTACGGCATCAAAGGTTTTTGCACAAGGAATCCCGGACGCATCCACCCACTTCAAATAGCCGGTGCTCAACGCCTTACGGCATCAAAGGTTTTTGCACGCCGATCGCGGGGACCTCACCGCCTTTTCTTGACGGGTGCTCAACGCCTTACGGCATCAAAGGTTTTTGCACCCACGGTGCTGTCAAGCCAAAAATGAGGGATCACTTGTGCTCAACGCCTTACGGCATCAAAGGTTTTTGCACAAGGCGGGGATAACCGGCAAGAAATAATTGCGGGTGTGCTCAACGCCTTACGGCATCAAAGGTTTTTGCACCCTTGATTTTTGCCTTCAGACCAGCCACAACTGATTCGTGCTCAACGCCTTACGGCATCAAAGGTTTTTGCACTTCGAGGAGGTAGATCCTGGTACAACGTTCTCCCTGTGCTCAACGCCTTACGGCATCAAAGGTTTTTGCACCAGAGAAGGTGCGCTTGAAGCTTGAGCCGCCCCGCCGCGTGCTCAACGCCTTACGGCATCAAAGGTTTTTGCACGGCATAATCCCAGAAGAAACACGGGACCGGACACTCTAGTGCTCAACGCCTTACGGCATCAAAGGTTTTTGCACCTTTGGTTACCGCGGCATCGTATGCGGCGGCGGCCCCGTGCTCAACGCCTTACGGCATCAAAGGTTTTTGCACTTGTAGGTTCGGGTACTGCCACACCGACGGCACGGGTGCTCAACGCCTTACGGCATCAAAGGTTTTTGCACAGCAGACGTCCCCACCGCCTCGACGTTGGCAACCTGCTGTGCTCAACGCCTTACGGCATCAAAGGTTTTTGCACTCGAACCGCATTTGAATTATCTTTTGCTGTTCGTGTGCTCAACGCCTTACGGCATCAAAGGTTTTTGCACATCCCCGTTTGCCTCCTATCACCGCGTCTCCGGCGAGTGCTCAACGCCTTACGGCATCAAAGGTTTTTGCACACGGTCAAGGTGCAGCAGGACGGTATTAACGGTGCCAGCGTGCTCAACGCCTTACGGCATCAAAGGTTTTTGCACCCCGTGACGGGGACCTTGTCCGACCTTGCGGGGCAGTGCTCAACGCCTTACGGCATCAAAGGTTTTTGCACGTACTGGATTCAACGCGGGCTAGGGAGGACGTTAGGGTGCTCAACGCCTTACGGCATCAAAGGTTTTTGCACAAGCGCGGGTTAGTCGATTAGAAAAACTAGGAGAATACGTGCTCAACGCCTTACGGCATCAAAGGTTTTTGCACGGAAAATGCCCCGCTGTGCCGTCGCCCCGCCTGTTGTGCTCAACGCCTTACGGCATCAAAGGTTTTTGCACGAATCAACTGCTGGTAGTTTGGATAATTGCCTTCCAGTGCTCAACGCCTTACGGCATCAAAGGTTTTTGCACCTGTATCGTCAGCGATCTTGTCTCTTTCTGCAGCGGGTGCTCAACGCCTTACGGCATCAAAGGTTTTTGCACGTTAGGCTGACCCGCCCGGTATCCGCTACCAGCAAAAGTGCTCAACGCCTTACGGCATCAAAGGTTTTTGCACCGGATTCTTGAGACAAGCGACGGAAGCCGCTGATTGGTGCTCAACGCCTTACGGCATCAAAGGTTTTTGCACGCGGCTCAGGTGCGCGGAATTCTTGGGAAGCTAGTCGTGCTCAACGCCTTACGGCATCAAAGGTTTTTGCACGCTGCTGACAATGCCGGGCGGCGTCGGCAAGTCCTGTGCTCAACGCCTTACGGCATCAAAGGTTTTTGCACTTACCAATCGGTGCACAGCAGACGTGACACCGTCAATAAGTGCTCAACGCCTTACGGCATCAAAGGTTTTTGCACAAATCCAGTGTTTGCTGAACGCTGCAATTGTGTCCTCGTGCTCAACGCCTTACGGCATCAAAGGTTTTTGCACATTCCTTCACCGCGGCTGGCTACCCGATCGAACGAGTGCTCAACGCCTTACGGCATCAAAGGTTTTTGCACATAAAATCGGCGATCATGCCCTGGGGGCGGATCGAGTGCTCAACGCCTTACGGCATCAAAGGTTTTTGCACCCGGGTACGTGGGTCGGGTTGCCCTTACCCTCCAATTGTGCTCAACGCCTTACGGCATCAAAGGTTTTTGCACTCAATAACGATTTTGCCCTTATCCTGCACCATCGCGTGCTCAACGCCTTACGGCATCAAAGGTTTTTGCACGTTTGGGGTTGACAGTCACGGCTGGTGTGGGCTAGTGCTCAACGCCTTACGGCATCAAAGGTTTTTGCACGGTCCGGTGGAATATTGCCGAAAAGGGGTCTGGGATGTGCTCAACGCCTTACGGCATCAAAGGTTTTTGCACGATCGCCGCCTGTTCGCCTTCCAGCCGCGTGCGCAGTGCTCAACGCCTTACGGCATCAAAGGTTTTTGCACTGCTCACCCACACAAAAGACTGTCTGCCAACGGTGTGCTCAACGCCTTACGGCATCAAAGGTTTTTGCACCCCCAGTGCCTTTAACCTAACCACGGAACAGGAGTTGTGCTCAACGCCTTACGGCATCAAAGGTTTTTGCACGGATTTTGGGATGCGTTACGCTTTGGATTGTGTGAGTGCTCAACGCCTTACGGCATCAAAGGTTTTTGCACGCTGTCCGCCCACTCTTGTCAAATGCTGGGCCTGGTGCTCAACGCCTTACGGCATCAAAGGTTTTTGCACTCAGTTTGCGACCCATACATATTCCCCATGTAAAAAGTGCTCAACGCCTTACGGCATCAAAGGTTTTTGCACCCCAGGGGGGACGGGTCCCTCCTGGTGTGGGCCAGAGTGCTCAACGCCTTACGGCATCAAAGGTTTTTGCACGGTAAAGTTCCAGGTGTTGGGATCGAATTCGCCCGGTGCTCAACGCCTTACGGCATCAAAGGTTTTTGCACTCTGGTAAAGTCATTATTCCTCCGATGGTTTTTCCTGTGCTCAACGCCTTACGGCATCAAAGGTTTTTGCACAAGGTATGGCCATAACGATCGACCTGGCTCCACGGTGCTCAACGCCTTACGGCATCAAAGGTTTTTGCACACGATTTTTTTGTCCGCATGAGCGATCTTTACAAGTGCTCAACGCCTTACGGCATCAAAGGTTTTTGCACTCCTTTGCGCCCTGCGCACCATTCCGGGCTACCAGGGGTGCTCAACGCCTTACGGCATCAAAGGTTTTTGCACTTCATGAACCTTTTTGACGACTACCCCCACTGCGAGTGCTCAACGCCTTACGGCATCAAAGGTTTTTGCACACGCGCCGGACAGGATCTCCACCCTGGGCTACTAGTGCTCAACGCCTTACGGCATCAAAGGTTTTTGCACCAACCTCCAACCCCGCAAAACCCCGATTTACAGCAAGTGCTCAACGCCTTACGGCATCAAAGGTTTTTGCACGACAACAACCAGGGACAACCGAGCAAATACTTATCGTGCTCAACGCCTTACGGCATCAAAGGTTTTTGCACGTCGAATAGTGGGGTGTGAATCTTTCCGGTCGGTTTGTGCTCAACGCCTTACGGCATCAAAGGTTTTTGCACGAACGTATCCGTCGCCATCGCAAGGCGTTGCACCAGTGCTCAACGCCTTACGGCATCAAAGGTTTTTGCACCAGCGATCGTGAGCATTGCCCATCATCTCAATATTGTGCTCAACGCCTTACGGCATCAAAGGTTTTTGCACCGGAGGATGGGGCTATGAGGCGGGAGGATCGCGATCGGTGCTCAACGCCTTACGGCATCAAAGGTTTTTGCACTAATAACCTCCCCCCCCACCTGGCGACAGGCCCCGCGTGCTCAACGCCTTACGGCATCAAAGGTTTTTGCACGGCGGGGGTTGGACCCCTTACCAGGCAAGCCTTTCAGAGCGATCTTGCAAGCGCCCCAGCCATTTACCCAGTAACCGCGCAACCAACCCCATTTTAACCCCTACTGATCCTACTTCCAACCCCCACCGACCCACCCGATAACCTGCTCACAACAACCCTCACCGCCCCACCGCCCCCGCCCTGCAAGCACCTCACCACCCCCCAAAAACGCTCAAACCGCCCAGGCATAACCCCTACAGCCCCTTTCACCTCGCCTAGCCTCCCAACCACCAGCCCTGCTTGCATTTCCGCCGCCTATAGCACCCGAAAGCGATCGCCCTGCACCTGCCACGACTCCGGACGGTTATAGCTTGGAATCCGCTGCACACAGCGATCGCACATCCCCACCAGCAACAGACTATCCTCCGCCGCCAAAATCTTCTCCAACTCCCAACGCAACCGCTCGCGATCGCGCTGCGACAGCCAACAGCGAAAAATCGAATATTGCAGCCGTTCCCCATAGCCCTCCAACAACCGATACACCTTCCGCCAACGCTTCGGGTCGCGAATGTCATAACAGATCAGGTACCAATGTTTCAGTTCCGCCATCATTAGCCTTCCTGTTTGAAATAGATAGAGGGCGGGTTTATCCCGATGGTTAGTCTTTGCGTCAGATTTAGACATAACCCGCCCCTACGTCACCATCGATTGCGGGCGGGTTTATCCCGATGGTTAGTCTGTACGTCAGATTTAGACACAACCCGCCCCTACGCCTGTGGGCGGGTTTATCCCGATGGTTAGTCTGTACGTCAGATTTAGACATAACCCGCCCCTACCAAAACATCAAACCAGGGTCAGGGAAAAGCCCCCTAACGCAACACCAACTGGGCAAACAGCCCTCCCTCATCCATCCACTCCTTCTCCAACAACCGCACCTCCAACTCAAACCAGCGCCGATAGGACAACGCATAGCCCAACAGCGGATGCTTCCACATCTCCTCCTTCCGCCGCTCATACAACTCCACAAACTTATGCCGCCCCACCTCACTCAGCCACACCTGCGGTCCCCGCACCTCAAAATCCGCCGCCACATCCCACTGCCCCCGATTCACCGACGCCATCACCGTCATATCCACCAACGGCACCCGGAAAATCTCCAGCAAATCCAACGCCAACGGTGCCGTCTGCGATCGCGGCTGATGATAGAACCCCAACGCTGGCTCCAACCCCACCGTCAAGATCGCATTCATCACATCCTTAAACACCAACGCATAGCCAAAACCCAGCAACGCATTAAACCGATCCTTTGGCGGTCGCCGATTCCGCCCTTGAAACCGTAACTCCGGCGGCACCTTCTCCCCAATCAACAACGGCAACGTCCCAAAATACAACGCCGCCAACCTCCCCTCCAACCCCAACAACACCGCCAACGACTCCGCCCGGTCCACCTGCTTCAACACCGCCTGCATCTGCGCGATCGTCGGTTTCAACGCCGCCTTGATCTCCGGCGCAGCCGATCGCTGCCCCCGCATCAAAAACTTCCGCTGCCCCTGGCCCCGACACATCACCAACCGCCGCGCCAGTTGTAAACACACGGCCCCATCCGTCAACGCCTGGTACTGACGAATCCGTCGCTGGATACTCCCCTGCCGCCCATCAAAACTGCCCAAATACCGGCCACCGCCCGAAATAAAATGCACCCCCACCCCCTGATCCGCACAAAAATGCAACGCCTGCGTCGAAATCTGGGCATAGCTATGCAATACCACCTGGGCCACCTGGCGAATCGGCAACACCACCACCGGCTGATTCGGACGCGCCACCTTTAACTGCTCCCCCGTCCGGCCCACCCGACTCCCCGGCTCCAACACATGCACCACCTGGCGATCGTCATCCGCCGGAAACAACCGCACCGGCTCCCACTCGCGATCGTGGGCCAACCGCGCCTCCTCCGGCAAACAAACCGGCGCTAACGAACACCGCGCACAGAGCCGTTCATTCACCGTTACCGGTGGCCGATAGTCCGACTGCCGCAATGCCCGCGCCGTCGCGATCGCCTGCCGCACCTCATCCCGTCCGGCATCCGTCAACGGCACATGCACCACCACATTATCGGCATGGTAACGAATCCGCCCCGCCGCCACGGGTACGCCCAAAGCCGACTCAATCAAATAGGCATAGGCCAAAATTTGCAGGCAATCGCTCTCCCACGCCTGCGGTTGCTTCGCCGCATCCCGGTAGGCCCGTCCCCGCTTATGTTCATAGGGAATCAGTTGGCCCGATCGCGTGCGCAGCGCATCCACCCGCCCCCGCAAGCCCAAAGCTTCACTCTCCAAATACAAATCCTGCCATTCCGCATCCTCCTGCTGCTCCAGTTCCACATGCAGCCGCCGTCCCGCAAACACCGCCGCATCCTGGGTATAGAGTTCTTCCACCTCCTCCAGATAAAACAAACGCGGACAGTAGGCCAACGCATGGAGCGCCGACACCCGCACACTGTCCTGCTTCGCGATCGGATCAGCCATCATCACCATCAGCAACCTCCTTAAACAAACTCGAACCGTTGTTCAGGGCCATTCCCCCAGGGAAGGCCAACGAAGCGCCTGACGGCATCAAAGGCTATGAATTCAGGTTTTGCACACTAGTGCTGCGTGACTAGCCCAACGTCTCCCCCTCATCCCCCACCCCCTTCTCCCACCCAGGGCGAAGGGGAGCCAACCGCCGGTATGGGGTCTCAAAGTCCCTCGCCCGCCCTGGGAGAGGGATTTAGGGAGAGGGTCAAAAACTTTTCTCAGTCAACCTTACGGCCACAACCCCGCCTGCTGAAATACCTGTTGCGCCGTTAATTGCAAATCGGGCAGAACCTCATCCGTTAATAGCATCTCTCCCGTAAACGTGCGCGGCGGTGCATCCGGGTAAAACACCGTAATACTCCTCGCCCTCGGATCAACCACCCAAACCCGCAACACCCCAGCCGCCAGATAATCCATTGCCTTTTCCAGCATTGTGCCAAAAGTTTGGTCCGGCGAAATAATTTCGATCGCTAACTCCGGGGGCACGGGACACGGCGCATCCTCTTGCCAATCTCGTGGCAGGCGATCGTTGGAAACATACAACAGATCCGGAATCGGCACCCAATCTTGCCCTCGGCGCATCAACGTCACCGCCCACTCAATCCCAACCCGTCCACGATCTTGGCTCCAGGTATGAAAAATCAGGTGCAGTGAACCCGTAGAGGTAGCGTGTAACCATTTGGGTGACATTTTCGCAATGGCCTGTCCATCAATTAACTCGTAGCCCGTCTCACTCTCCGGCAGCGCCAGGTATTCGGCCAGGGTGAGGGGCTTCGGGGGGGGGGCAATACTGGGTGACACAATCATGGCAATCGACAAGAGAGAATAAACAAGTGCCGTTAGTTGCAGTTTAGCGGATTGTCCCCGCTGCCAAAATGCGATCGATCGTTAGGGTTAATTCCGGCAAGGTCGGTGACGCGATCGCCTGGTTCCCCGTCAAGATCAGTTCCTCATACCAACCCTCCTCCCACTGCAACACCGTCACCTTAGCCTCCAGCGGATCGACAATCCAATATTCGGGAACGGCCAGGGCGGCATATTCCGATCGTTTATAGCGATAATCACGGGCGATCGAGTCGGGGCTAACCACCTCCACAATCAGCAAGGGAGCCGTTTGAAAAACCGCCGCTTGTCCCAAAAGTTCTTTCGCTTGTTCCTGAGTCACCACACACAGATCGGTCAACCGCGACTTATTAAATCCGGTTCTAACTCCCGCTTCCCGAAAGGTAAGCCAGGGCAAGGATAGTCGCTGAATTTCGGTATCGAGTTGCTGTTCCAGAAATTTTGCAATTAAAAAGTGTTCAACTCGCGGTGGATTCATCAGTTCTAGGTGCCCATGGATCAGTTCATAATGGTTATCGGTACCGTCGTCGTAGGCGAGGTAGTCTTCAAAGGTAAGGGTAGGAGTGGTAAGACTAATCATCATTGCGAGGCGGGTAAACAGTAGATATGGGGTAGCTGGGTACTCGTTTTGCGATAACTTAGAATAGGGGTTAGCATAAGACACTAACCAAATCTCAAGGCAAAAGCTAAAGTTGCGCTTCTTGACAATGATCGCTCATTTTTTCTTTTTCTCCCTAGGCACTTTAGTCTGCTGTTTCTTATCCACTTCACCAAGATTTTTAGGAATCATCACCTGGCAATCTTGATTCAAAGCATCGCCCCAGGAAAAACGCTGAAAAGTACCCTGGCCGGTTGTCCGATCAATCCAAACTGGCAACCCGATTAAGCCACGATTGTCCCTAACTAGCCAGCGAATTTCTCCATCGGTCTCCCGATAGGGACGAATCCCGTTGACCAGTGCCCAAGACTCTCCCAAACTCAACCCCCCAAAGCGCGTAATCTGGGCAGGAGTCGTCAGCGCGATCGCTAAGCGATCGACCAGGGTTACGGTTGCACTTTCCTCACTCGAATCAACCTGAACAATAATCCGTAAATCGGTTAGCAACTCCTGATGATTGGGTTTGGAGAATTTACTCGTCGGATACGTTCCCATGTGGGTCTTACTAAATTTGTGGTGACGCTGTTTACGCACAATCCGTGAAATAGGGGGATCTTCTCCAATCAGACCGATCGCCAGCTTCACACCCAGATGCGCCTGCATATCCTCTTCACCCACAAAAGACAGGAGCAAGCCATAGATCGTCGAAGGGGGTGGGTAGTGGTAAGTCTCCTTGTAGTCTCGTGCAAAACTACGGGGAAAACTGGTACAGGGACATTCCAAATACAACTGCATTAGGCCCTCACCTCCACTTGCAGCCGTGCTTTTGCTGCCACGATCGCTTCCTTGACCCCGCGATGAACCTCAACGCCTAAATCCTGTAGCTGCTTTCCATAGGGAGTATCTGCAATTTCACCTCCCACGATCAATTCCTCGGCTTTAACATCCCCCACTTCCACTAAACGCACGAGACGAGTACAGCCAACGCCCTCACCCATCCGTTTGAAGCAATCCATAATCCACGGACACGGGTCATCCGTAATCCGCAAAACAATCGACTCTGGACGAAAATCATAGAGAAACCGCGCGTGATTCCCCCCCACATGGCGAATGGCAGATAAGGCATCCAGTGCCAAAAGCGCACGGGCAGGGTCTTTCAGACTCGCTGGAGTGAGCGCGATCGTGTACTGATAGGCCGTGCAGTGAACCTCGGTGCTGTGAATAGACGTTTTACCCTTTTCGCCTCCCTTAGAGCCAAACGCAATATCCCCCCAATAGGGATCAAGACTAATGGCACGGCTGATTTCGAGTGCCCCCCGCCGCTTGGTCGTTGCATCTTCATTATCCTTGCCCTTTTTGGCATCCATATAGCCAAAGAGATCATCATCAATGAAGTCCTGGGCGCTGAAACGCTCATTCTTGAAGCTATATTTATCCGTGTCCGGATCAAAGGTCCGGTTCGTTGCTGGCTCATTGTGGTTTTGAAAATACTCCCGTAGGCCCCAACGAATTGCCTCGGCACTAATCGTTGTATACTGATCATTCCCACGAGTAATTTTCTGGAGAGTAGATAGCGTGCTGCCATCACCCTCACCCCGATTGTTAGCCGCCACTGCCGTAGCTGTCACGATCGTTGCAAATAAATGTTGAGTCATGATAAATTCTCCAGGTAAAAACTGACAAAAAGATAAGGGTTAACCCAAAATAGACCCAGGAGCAATCAAGGGTAGTTACAGCACATTCGCTGCTGCTTCTGATTCAGCCTGTTCGAGTAAGGTCTCCTCTTCCTTAGACTTGCCCTTATAGGTCGCGATCGCCAAGAGTGCCAGATCCCGCGCAGTGCGCCAGTTTTCCCGTTGATTTAACCAAGCAAAGATTTGTAAGCCATTGCCCTTAGCGGCACTACTGCGAAAATCACTGAGAAATTTAACCAGAGCCGTCGTGAACTGCTGTTGTGTTCCGGGCCGTTGCAGACGATAAATTACCTTATTGGTAACTTGTCCATAGTCTAGCGGTCTTCCTTGTCTCTGGGCTTGTTGGATTTGTTCACGGAGATAAACACTAAAGGCACCTTGAACCGCATCAAAGAAAATTCGTTCATGTTCATTCAGATGTTCTGTCATAATCATCAATCCATTACGATCTTCTGGATAGATAGAGGTAGATTTACGAAACTCAAAAAAACCAGCATACCAAACTCGCCCAGTAACTAGATTATCGCTGATCCAGCCCAAAACTTTCGATTCAGCCAGCCAAGTACCACTGCCATCCTGTTTAGGCTTAACTCTGGGCGGTAAGACCCGTGATGCCACTTCATAGAGATCTAGAATCTGGTCGTTAGCCCATACGCGATAGACAGCTTGTTTGAGATAGGACTGATTTCCATCCCAGGGTTGATTGCCCAGTCGATATACTTCGCAGTAGTCGATTTGGAAAAGTTCCCTATCCTCCGCAAGACGTTGTTGGAGTAGAAAACTTAAGGCAGATTCTCCGGCACTGCTCGATCGAAAGCTTTTGTAGGTTCGACCAGGGAGCTTTTGCTTGAGCTTCACCCACTGACGCAGGTTGCGCACTTCTGGGATGACCAGTGCTGAACGATATCCTGGCAATTGATAATAACCACAGGCAAGCGGCAGGAATAGCAAAGCCAGAAACCCTGATGGCGATTCAACATAGGCTCCGTTGACAAAGCATTCGACTAAACCCGGCAAATGGTGCCCTTTAATTGGGATAGCACTCTTAAACATGCCTTTGCTGCTAAAGGCTTCCTTGAGACTTCGAGTATAGTAACAGTCGATGACAGGGCGATAGTCAATTTTGACTTCAGGCTGGCTGTCATCAATCGAGAAGGTTAGGGAAATTGCTGTTTGTTCACGATTTCTCTGTTTAGAATGCTGTAAAAATGTCGAGATTACACCTTCAGTGAAGATATAACGACCTTGCGCATCCAACTTCAATGCTGGGGTATTCAGATACCCCTGATCAGTTTGATAGGTCTGGTGTAACAGCCACTCAACCGCATCTAGATCTTTCCCCTCCCAAGATAGCTTGACAGCATCTTCCGAAACTGACCACGCTAAGGGGGCCTGGGTTGGGTCGATCGTTGACAAAGCTAATGCCAATGAGGCAATTCCCGCACGATGGGGCAGCAGTGTATTGGGATCAAAAATGGATAGATTAAATTCAGACAATGACCTCACCTCCTTCATACTTCCAGATTCGCCAGAAATCTGTACGTTTTGCCTGTCCAACGAACTCAACCTTTACCCTCCCCTGGCCATGCGGCAGCGTATAGTCTAGCTGCCCTTGTTGCTTAGCTTTGCGCATTGCACTGCGAGGGATGCCATGCTGCTCAGCAGCCTTAGTGGTAATTGGTAGGGGTAGTAAGGCGGTCTGTCCTACGGCCAGCGCCTGTATCTTAGTTAATTCTGTGATTGCGTGGTCTAGTAGGGTAAGTTGCTGGGTGACCATAGTAGGTGTCTCCTGGGTATGGATGCTTCCACTATAGCAGGATTTAGAGGCGAGTTGCCTACATCAAGACAATTCTCTTAAAAGGACCAGCCCCTTGGCAAATACCATTGAGGCTGGCATACACCCACACCGCCTGACGGCGATCAGAGGTTGACACATCCCTCCGCCCTATCAATACAGAGCCGAGTGGCCTAGTGCCCAACGCTTTAGCAAGCATCTGAGGGAAATATAGGTTCATCATACAGACAGCCCTGCCCTGATTTCAAAAGCCCCTATCGCTTCCGAGTATCCCCAGGTAGCCGCTGGAGCCACAGGGTATCGCCGACACTGCTTCCAGCCCTTCGTTTGCTTAGTATCCACCAGTAGCGGCACTGTATAGCGTGGCAGCAACTTTGCCGGAAGCCGCTCAACCGTTGCCACATCCTCCTCCAACAGAACCGTTGTTGTATAGCCAGCCTCCCGTAACGACGTTGGGTAGGTACGCCACTCACCATCCAGCCAAACGGAATGGCGATCGGGGTGACCAGTCACAGCCGCCTGCTCCAGCCACGTCGCTAAATCAGCCTGACACACATCCCCCGTAAACTCTTGTACCAGGGCCATCCCCATCTCCAGTTGCTCCCGACTGTAGGGGCGGTCCACCTTGGGGTCGGGGTAAAATAGCGCATCCAGCGCCTGACCGCAGTAGCGACGGTTTAATCGACCCAGACGTTGGATCAAACCCGCCGGATCAGCGATCTGGGAGACCAGCAAGGTTGCAGACAAATCTAGAGACATTTCTGCTACCTGGGTAGCTACAGCCATCACAGCCCCATCGGATTTAAACCGATCCACAACCGCTCGATGATGATTGACGCGATCGCCATACTTGTACCGACTGTGATAAAGCAGCGGACTTAAGCCCCGTGCTTGCGCCTCCTGATAAACCGCGATCGCGGTACTCACCTGATTACAAACCCAGAGAATCTTGCCACCTTGTTTGCCACCCTGCCGATATTCAGCCTCTACCCGTTCCCAATCAGGCATCTCGTCATAATGGAAGCGATAGCGTGGTTGGGTTTCTAAGTCTTGAGGGCCTTGGATCACCTGAATGGGTTCACCAATTGCAGTCTCAATAGCCTTTAGCTGCCACGGCAAAAAAGATGCTGACATGAGCAATATCGGTGCCTTAACAACTTCTAAAAATCGTAGCAAAGCACCCAATAATTTATCATCGTAACAGTGTACTTCATCAAATACAAAAGCAGCTTGGGCGATCGCGGGAAAACAATACATGGGACGACGATTGCATTGCAGTAATCCCAGAACCGTATCAACAGTACAAATACTAACCTTTGTACTCCAGGCTTTGAAGGCTTCTAATTTAGTTTCTAAATCATCATCATCGCCGGTCGCTTGTAGATCCAAATGTTCTAAATCAACCGCTGCTCGTCCATGCAATAAAGTTGAATCTACCGTTTCGTAGGCATAATCAAGAAATCCTTCTGTACTGGTTCCAGTTGTCGGGTAACAGAAAAATAACTTACGACCGACTGCATGGCGTTTTGCCCAATAGTAGGCCCCTAATGTTTTGCCTGTCCCACAACCAGCCCTTGCTAGGGTTACTCGCGATTGAGTGTTGCCTAACTGTTGTTGAAAAGGACGTAAAGCATTCCCTTGCAATCGTTCACTAACAACATGCTGTAGTTCCGATTCAGTGAGAACATATCGCACCTGTGCCCTGATCCAATCTCGAATTTTTACCCCATTCGCTGGCAGTGCCGAGCCGCTGGTATCCCCTGCCACGAGTAGGGCTTTAACAACTGCCGTGAAGACTGGATTCGGTTCCCAGAGGACAAATTCTTTCAGTAAAGCCTGCTGTCGCTGCTGAAGCTCAAGACTACTCCAGATCGTCGGTAACCCACTGGGTAGGTTAGCAGACAAGCCACAAACCTTTTGCCCATAACGTAATAACCCCATAAAATGCCGATGATTGGTATAGAGCAGCAGACGATCGCCCCGTGTCCACGTATCTACACCACAATTGCGAATCTGTCCCACTTCGTCGGTTTGTTTACCATTTGTACCGCCCAGTTTCAAGTGATGTCCCCCAGCAGCAGTGATCGCAACCATAAGATCGCCTTGCCCAGTTGCGAACCACGCCCGCATCTCCCAGGCCAGTAAAATCGATAGCACTTCATGACGGACTAATTGTGGATGGGTAAGCGGATTCTTCAAGTGTCGAACAACTGCTTGAAAATGATCATTGGCTTTCCCTAGATCATGAAGGAAGGCTGCTAGGATCGCGGTCGATCGCAAAGACTCACGAAAATCATATAAATCAAATTGCTGAATTAAGTCTTCCCCCAACTCATCCAGTAATGTCGTCACCGCTTCTACGACAGCAGCGGTATGCCCGGTCAAGGTATAAATGCCTTTCCAGGGAGACTCTTTCGACTTAGCCAGCAGCAGCTTGGGATGTAAAGAGCGATAATTAGATGCCATGCGAATTCTCCTTGGCAGGATAAAACCAGCCACATCCAAAATGCTGACGACCCCCTAAGCCATACCATTGGAGCTTGAGTGAATCTTCTGGACTTAAATGTTCCACAACAACGCTATAGCCAACAATTGCTTTATTCTTGACTTGTAAGGTTCGCCTCGCCAAGTCACCATTGCGATCGCTAGGGATAAATACTTGTCCCTTGATATCTAAACGATCTAACCCTTTTTGACAGGATTCTAGAAAATGATGAGGCATCTCGACATGACTGATCGCTTCTAGCTTAAAAACTACCAGCCTTGATATTAATTTATCACAAGCCTCTGGCAATGTAATTCGAGGCTGCACTAGACGAATTAGATGTCCTCGGATGTCTAAGACTTGATTTTGAAGGAATCGATACCAAATTTGAATTTCTTCCGATGGACAGCGTATCCTGAAACGAGACGAACGATGCAAATAAATCATGCCAGCCTGATCAGCAACTCCAGAAACACTACAGAGACGAAAATCACTGGATAAATCTTTTGGCAGTCCTTGATCTTCTGTTTCTTGCAAGCACTTTTTGATCGCACTATACAACGCATAGCCATGATCAGCAGGTAAAGTCTTGCCGCGCAAAGCAAATTGAATCTCAACAAAATTCATCATAACAGCCTCTCAATATTTAGGCAGCTTAATTACTTGAATTATATAGCAATCCCAAGTCATTTATGAGAATGGGAAGGGACATAGTGAATCTCTATCAGTAGATATAGGATTGGCT
>OGCL01000188.1_pt1 | contig 70807 bp, 65 predicted proteins | sample 1570041 | NCBI WGS metagenome assembly OGCL01 (sample SAMN06266162, study PRJEB24511) | hot springs metagenome | isolation source: Hot spring water | place: South Africa: Limpopo | collected 2015-06-22
ATTATGTCCGCCGCTCGGTTGCCAACAGCCTGAACGACATCGCCAAGGATCACCCGGATCTGGTAGCAGACTTCGTTGAACGGCATAGGGCCGGCGCTTCCAAGGATCGGCTTTGGCTGCTCAAACACGCCTCGCGCACGCTCATCAAGAAGGGCCATGCCAAGGCGCTCGCCAATTTCGGCTTCGAGCCACTCTCCGATGTCACCGTGACACTGGCTCTTGCAAACGACCGCGTGAGCTTCCCCGGAGAGCTCGGCTTCGAGGTCCGGCTTCGCAACAATGGAATTGAGGCACGCACCGTTCTGGTCGATTACGCCATCCACCATCAGAAGAAGGACGGCTCGCTCTCGCCCAAGGTCTTCAAGGGCAAGAGTCTGACGATACGGCCCGGAGAAAGCCTAGCGTTCGCCAAGCGCCACACCTTACGGCCGATCACGACGCGGGTCTATCATCCTGGCGTTCACAGGCTGGAAGTCATGCTGAACGGCGTCGTTCAGGCCGGGGCAGATTTTGAGCTGACCGCCCTGCAAACACCGATGACGGGAAGCGGCGCAACTATTGAGACACGATAGAACGAGAGAGGCCCGCCGGAAGCGGGCCTCGAATAGATTGAGATAGCGGTCCTGCGCCTCAGTCGTTTTCGATCTTCAGCAATTCGCCCGAGACGGGATGGAAGGTCGCTTCGACACGCTGACCGTCGCGCATCCCCTTCACCTCATAGCAGCCGTCATCGACGGTGATCTCCTCGGCCCTGACATTCGCAGCCAGAGCCTTCTGCTCCATGTCTCCGAGCGACATCCGCGCATCAGCCGCCACATCCCGGCAGGACGGATCGTCATCGGCCTGAACGGATGCGATCGAAGCGGCAAGGATAAGGGCAGATGCGGCGAGAAGGGTCTTCATGGCTGTCTCCATTTGTCATTCATCGGGTGACGCAGTGCCAAAGGGTACAGATCGCGGCTGTCACCGAAGGCCGTCCCGAAACGGGCGTCGTCTTGTTGCAAACACCCGTCAGCCGTATTTGTTCACCCCACGATTGCGGCAACGGAGCCAGTAAACGGACGAACCGATGGCGCACGAGGGACGACGCCGAGGAGACTGTTTTGTGCATTGCACTTGACTTCTCAGGCAAAAGGGATCATTTGCAGGTCAGCTTTTACCTTCCGGCCGCCGCGTGAGCGTGCCCAGCGACAACTGAGACGCGACGAAGGATAAGGCGCATGACATCAGGGCGGACATTCCGCCGATGCGCTTGGAAAGCTTTTTTCCAACTTACAAGTTCCCAAATCACGCGGGGTTCTTGACGCCAATGCCAACCGGATCGCGAAGACCGCGTTCCGGGGTCGTGCATTTGGCGCCCCGAAAGGTATGACTTTGACAACTTTCGATGATCTTGGCCTCTCCAAGAATATCGTCGCGACGCTGACGACGCTCGGCTTCACGACCCCGACCCCGATCCAGGAGAAGGGCATTCCCGTCGTTCTCGGTGGCCGTGACCTGATCGGCCTCGCCCAGACCGGCACCGGCAAGACGGCCGCTTTCGGCCTGCCGATGATCGAGATGCTCCTCAAGGACGAGAAGCGCCCCGACAACCGCACCACCCGTGCACTCATTCTCGCCCCGACCCGCGAACTGGTGAACCAGATCGGCGACAACCTGCGCAGCTACCTGCGCCGTCTGCCGCTGAAGATCAACCAGGTCGTCGGTGGCGCCTCCATCGGCAAGCAGCAGCTGCAGCTCGAAAAGGGCACCGACATCCTCGTCGCCACGCCTGGCCGCCTGCTCGACCTGATCGCCCGCAACGCGATCTCGCTGCGCGCCGTGCGTTACCTCGTTCTCGACGAAGCCGACCAGATGCTGGACCTCGGCTTCATCCATGACCTGCGCAAGATCTCGAAGATGGTTCCGCCGAAGCGCCAGACCCTGCTCTTCTCGGCGACGATGCCGCCGTCGATTGCCGATCTCGCGGCAAGCTTCCTGACCGATCCGCTGAAGATCGCCGTCTCGCCTCCGGGCAAGGCTGCCGACAAGGTCGAACAGCACGTGCATTTCGTCGCCGGCCAGAACGCCAAGACGGAAATGCTCAAGAAGATCCTCAACGACAACCCCGATGGCCGCTCCATCGTCTTCCTGCGCACCAAGCACGGCGCGGAAAAGCTGATGAAGCACCTCGACGCCACCGGCTACTCGGTCGCCTCCATTCACGGCAACAAGAGCCAGGGCCAGCGCGAGCGTGCCCTGAAGGGTTTCCGTGACGGCGAGATCAAGACGCTGATCGCCACCGACGTTGCCGCCCGCGGCATCGACATCCCGGCCGTCTCCCACGTCTTCAACTATGACCTGCCGGAAGTGCCGGACGCTTACGTCCACCGCATCGGCCGTACCGCCCGCGCTGGTCGTGACGGCATTGCGATTGCCTTCTGCGGTCCCGATGAAGGCCGCCTGCTGCGCGACGTCGAGAAGCTGATGGGCATTGAAATCCCGGTCGCCTCTGGCGAACCGCCGGCAAACCTGGCACGCCCGGCTCGTCCGCAGCGTCGTGGCGGCGGCGGTGGTGGCGGCAACAACCGCAACCATCAGGGCCATGGTCGCGGCAAGTCTGAAGGCGGCGCCAAGGCCGATGGCCGTCCCGCCAAGTCCGGTCACCGCAAGGGTGGCAATGGCGGCGGACAGAACCGCAACGCCAATGGCGGCCAGGGCCGTCCGGGGGGCAATGGCCAGGGTCGTCCGGCTCGTTCCGGCACCGCCGGCGGACGTCGCCGCGAAGCTTGAGCCTGGCGCTGAGCAACAGAAATCGAAGCTGAATGGCGCGGTGCCCACCGCGCCATTTTTCGTCTCGTCGATGGCTGGAGGTCTCAAATCCGCTTGGCGGTACCCTTGCGGTTGGTGAGATAGACGCCGACCATGACCACACAGGTCCCGATCATCATCGGCACGGTCAGTTCCTCGCCAAAGGCGATCGCCGCTTCGAGTGCTGCGAGCGGCGGCACGAGATAGATCAGCGAGGCGGCCTTGGACACGTCGCCGCGACGGATGAGATAGAGAAGCAGCGCGACAGCGCCCATCGAGATGCCGATCACCGACCACGCAAGCGTCGCGAAGAAGCCGAGGCTCCAGTCGACATGCAGGTTCTCCAAGGCGACGGCCGCCGGCACCGTCACCATCAGCGCGCCGACATATTGTAGCGTCGCGACCGCCCTCAGATCCCCTTCTTTGACGAGACGCTTCTGGTAGATCGTGCCGGCTGTGACACAGGCCATGGCAAGCACGTTGACGGCGACCGCATAGGCCGGAATGGTCGAGGCATCGATGACCAGCACCTTCGGCAAGACGGCAATGGCGACTCCGACGAATCCGATCACCAGACCGATCCTCTGGCTGGTGGTAAGGTCCTCGCTGATCAGATAGGCGGCTGCGATCCCGGTCATCAGCGGCTGAAGTCCGGCAATGATCCCCGAGAGCGCCGCCGGCACTCCCTGCCCGATCGCCCACCAGACCATGCCGAGATAGAGACCGTGCAGGAACATGCCCGAGACGATGGCATGAAGCCAGCTGGCCCGGTCCTTCGGCCAGGCCACGCCGCCGATCCGACAGACGATGTAGAACAAGACCACCGCCGTGCCGTAGCGCACCACGAGGAAGGTCAACGGGTCGGCAAAAAAGGTCGCGTATTTGGCAGAGACCCATCCAGTCGACCAGAGAAGAACGAACAGGATGGGTGCGAGACGGGTGAGGGTCATGGGTGAATCGTCTTTCCAGGCCGGATCGCAAGCCGCCGGCGCCCCGTTTCGATAATCAGCACCACGTCCCTGGTCAAAAGAGTTTTCCTGCAGGGAGCGTTGAATTCCGCTCACCTCCCGCTCCGCGAAAAAAACCTGCATCGCCAGATGCCTAATCTTTCAGCAGAAGCGTGAACTCCGTCGAGGGAGCCAATCTGACATTTGTGAAACCAACGGCGGGCCGAAGCGGAGAACCAGCAAGCCGGGGCACCGGAGTTGCACAAACTTTACGCCGATGCCGCAACTTCAGGCAGAAGCAGATAATCCTAATTCTACGCGCCTAGCCTGCGAACCAGCTTGCATTGGCCAAATGCTTGTATTCAAATGACCAAAAAAGGGGATGGCGCCATTGGCATTTGATGAAATGATTGGTGCGGACGGTGCTCCGCGCGGACCTTACCAGAACTACTTCGATTGGTATTCCAGCCAGGACCCGGCAAGGCTTCTGGCCAAGTCGAGAGATGCGGAAAACATCTTCCGCAAGACGGGCATCACCTTTGCCGTCTACGGCCATGCCGACAGTGCCGAAAAACTAATCCCCTTCGACATCATCCCGCGCATCATCTCCGGCCGCGAATGGCGCAAGCTCGCCCAGGGCATCGAACAGCGCGTGCTCGCCCTCAATGCCTTTCTCGACGACATCTACCACAAGCAGGAAATCATCAAGGCCGGCCGCATTCCCCGCGAGCTGATCGAGAAGAACGTCGCCTTCCTGCCCGAGATGATCGGTTTCAGGCCGCCAGGCGGCGTCTATACCCACATCGTCGGAACCGACATCGTGCGCACCGGCGAAGACCAGTTCTACGTGCTGGAAGACAATGCCCGCACGCCCTCCGGGGTCTCCTACATGCTGGAGAACCGGGAAACCATGATGCAGATGTTCCCGGAGCTCTTCCAGCTCAACAAGGTGCAGCGCGTCGAGGACTATCCCTATCTCCTGCGCCAGTCGCTCGCCTCGCTTGCCCCTCCCGGCTGCAAGGGCAAGCCGCGCGTCGCGGTGCTCACCCCCGGCATCTACAATTCCGCCTATTACGAGCACTCCTTCCTCGCCGACATGATGGGCGTGGAACTGGTCGAGGGATCGGATCTCCGCGTCATCGACGGCAAGGTCAAGATGCGCACCACGCGCGGCTACGAGGCGATCGACGTGCTTTACCGTCGCGTCGACGACGACTTCCTCGACCCCCTCACCTTCCGGCCGGATTCGGCGCTCGGCATTCCCGGCATCATGGACGTCTACCGCGCCGGCAACATCACCATCGCCAACGCGCCGGGCACCGGCATATCCGACGACAAGGCGATCTACTCCTACATGCCGGAAATCGTCGAATTCTACACCGGTCGGAAAGCGCTTCTCGAAAACGTGCCGACCTGGCGCTGTTCTGAAGCCGACAGCCTGAAATACGTGCTCGAACATTTGGAAGAGCTCGTCGTCAAGGAAGTCCACGGCTCCGGCGGCTACGGCATGCTGGTCGGCCCGACGGCATCCAGGAAGGAGCGTGCCGACTTCGCCGAAAAACTGAAGGCGCGCCCGTCCAACTACATCGCCCAGCCGACGCTGTCGCTCTCGACGGTCCCGATCCTCGTCAACAAGGGGATCGCCCCCCGCCACGTCGACCTACGTCCCTATGTCCTCGTCTCCGACAAGGTGCAGATCATTCCCGGCGGCCTGACCCGCGTGGCCCTGAAACAGGGCTCGCTCGTGGTCAATTCCAGCCAGGGCGGCGGCACCAAGGACACCTGGGTTTTGGAGGACTGACATGGTCATGCTCGGAAGAACTGCCAACGGCCTCTTCTGGATGTTCCGCTACATCGAGAGAGCCGAAAACATCGCCCGTCTCGTTGACGCGGGCCTCAGAATGTCGCTCACCCGCTCCGGCGCCTCCGACGAGGACTGGGACGCGGTCCTGAAAAGCGCCGACGTGCGCCCGCTCTTTGCCCAGCGTCAGGACAAGGTGACCGCCTCGGATGCCATCGACTTCCTGCTGCGCGACACGGCCAACCCATCCAGCGTCATGTCCTGCATCGAGGCCGGTCGCAACAACGCCCGCATGGTGCGCACGGCGCTGACCCGTGAAACCTGGGAAGCGACCAACGAATGCTGGATCGAATTGAAGCAGATGCTCGCCCGCAAGCTGAAGTCGGCAGACCTGCCCGAGGTCATCGACACGGTGAAGCGCAGGGCCGGCCTGATCCGGGGCGCATTCCACGGCTCGATGCTCAGAAACGAGATCTACAACTTCGCCCGCATCGGCACCTTCATCGAACGCGCCGACAATACGAGCCGCATTCTGGATGTGAAGTATTACGTGCTTCTGCCGGCTGTCACCCATGTCGGCTCTTCGCTCGACAACATGCAATGGGAATCGATCCTGCGCTCGGTCTCGGCCCACCGCTCCTATCGCTGGGTCTATGACGGAGAATACAAGGCGGCCAACATCGCCGACTTCCTGATCCTGAACGGCCAGATGCCGCGTTCGCTTGCCTATTGCTACGAGAAGATCGTCTCGAATCTCGGCTATGTTGGCAAGGAATACGGCCAGCGTCTCGCCGCGCACGAGACCGCAGACACCGTGCTCGCCACCCTGAGATCAACCACGGTCGACCAGATCATGGATCAGGGACTGCATGAATTCCTCGATAATTTCATCGCCCTCAACAACAAGCTGGGCAATGAAATCACCGAGGGTTACAGGTTCTACAGCTGAGCGGGATTGAGCGCATGCGTCTGCGGATAAGCCACACAACCGAATATCGCTATGACGACCCGGTCCAGTATTCGCTGCAACGGTTGCGACTCTGCCCGCTCGACGGCCCGGGTCAGAAGATTGTGTCCTGGAACATTGCCGTCGATGGCGCCAATGTCGAAGCCGGCTACAACGACCACTTCGGCAATCATACCCATCTGGTTTCCACCGAAGGCGACAGCCACAGCGTTCACATCGTCGCCTCCGGCGAGGTCGAGACCGAGGACCGCTCCGGTGTTTTTGGTCCGCATCAGGGCCATGTTCCGCTCTGGCTCTACCTGCGCGAGACCCCGCGCACCAAGCCTGGCAAGCTGACCCGTGACCTGGTGCGCAGTCTGACCGGCGACAACGAGCTCGCCAAGATGCACGACCTGATGGGCAAGCTCAACGCACAGATCGCCTATGAGACGGGAACGACCGGCACCGAGACCACCGCCGAACAGGCGCTGGAGGCTGGCCGCGGCGTTTGCCAGGATCATGCCCACGCCTTCATTGCCGCCGCCCGCACCCTGGGTGTGCCCTCCCGATACGTCTCCGGCTACCTGCTGATGGATGATCGCACCGAGCAGGTTGCGACCCATGCCTGGGCTGAGGTCCATTTGCCGGGGCTTGGCTGGGTCGGCTTCGACGCCGCAAACAATCATTGCCCCGACGCCCGTTATGTCCGAATTGCGACCGGCCTGTGTTATTCCGACGCCGCCCCGGTCTCGGGCATGCGCATTGGCCTCGCCGGCGAAGACCTGACGGTGACGCTGGTGGTCGAAGTCTCGCAAAGCCAGAGCCAGTCGCAAAGCTGAGCCGCCCCTCTCGCGACGCTGCGTACGCAATGGCGCACGCAAGCCCCGCACCACGCAGGCGTGATGTTCTTCGCCAAGGCGCGGCCAAGCCGCAGCGGAGGTTGGTTACGCATGCTGTTTGGAAAGTCGCTCTTCCAGTCGGTCGTCGACAGGCTCGATGAAGAAGCCGAGGAGACAACGATCGAGGAACCGGCCTTCCGCATCAACGGATTGCCGGCAGGTTTTGTAGCGCAGCCGCAGGCCGCCTCCTTTGCTGCCGCCGACCCCGGCCCCGACCAGCGCCTTGACGCCTATCTGTTCATGATGCCGGAAGACGGTGAGGACCAGGAAGCCGAACCCGATCCACCACCGCCTCCGCCGGTCTGGCTGTCAAGGCTGTCGGCAGAGGAGGTGGAACAGGACCTCGGCATCCAGCCATCCGACGACCGCGACCGGCTGCAGGAGCGCAGGCGCAGTTTTGCCCGCGACAACCATCCCGATCGCGTGCCGAGTGACTACCGCGACGCAGCGACCCTGCGCATGAAGATCGCCAATGGCCTGATCGACGAAGCAATCAGCCGGTGGGATCTTGGCATCGGACGATGAAGGTCAGTCGTAAAGACGCTTAAGCAGCCGGTTCACCGTATCGCGCTCGGCGACCCCTCCGAGCTGCTCCAAAACCCACTGTTCGTGATCGGTCCAGATCGGCATCAACTCCTCCAGATACGCCTCTCCCGCCGGCGTCATGTAGAGTGACTGCACGCGGCGATCGGTCTCCGACTTGCGGCGCTCAATGAAGCCTTTGTTTTCAAGGCCATCGACGATCGCTACGAAGTTCGCACGCTGGATACCCAGCGCCTCGGCCACTTCACTCTGCTTTGCACCCTGATTGTTGGTCAGGAGAAGCAGTACGGCGAAGTCGGTGGGGCGCAGGCCCTTCGATGAAAATGCCTCATTGAAATGCTGAAACACCGCAAGCTGCGCACGTCTCAGCCGATAACCCACTGCATCGTCCATCATCGAAAAGTCGAGTTTGGACGTGCTAGGTACGAATTCATCCATGATAAGATCCGGCATTTCCCCGCCATAGTCTTTATTGCCCCTCAGACGGTCGCCGCTTGCGCAAACGTCCCTCCTGCAACGATACTAACCGTTTAAATCGCTGCCACAAGGGCGGAGGGGCAACCGTTTCGAGACCAAAAGAGGTTTTTGAACACTTCCCGTTCATTTCCACCAGGATTGATCGATCTGCACCAAGGGATCCCAGGGCAATTGACCGCCTCCCCACCATTTTGCCCACCAACCCTGCCCGCGGCAGAATTAGAGACGAGCCTCCGATCTTTTCGGATTGAAGCGCGCGAACGACTGCGCTATGACCGCTTTGGAAACGGCGAGTCAAGCCGCCGTCGGAAGCACCCGTAGCTCAGCTGGATAGAGTGTTGGATTCCGATTCCAAAGGTCACAGGTTCGAATCCTGTCGGGTGCGCCATTTCTTCAAAAATCCCGCCATAGCTGATCTTTGCCGCCCGTGATTGCGCAGGCGCATTGCGTCGCCACCCAGGCGATAACGCGGACGTGAGGGGATATCTCGCCTGACCCGCATTGGCGATACGAACCGGGGCTCGCAAGCTACCGAAATCGCTGGACTTCGATCAAAGACAATTCCATCCTCCAGACGTTCAACGGATCACGGGATCGCAGCAGCGACCGGGACCATGAGCAAGGAAGCGCCGGAGAGCGCTCGGGGGAGGAAACATGGAACATGCATTTACGCCGCCACGGCCGTGGCTGGCGGCTTACGGCGCAAGCATACCGCAGGAACTGGGCGAACTGCGCTACAGGAGCATTGCTGATCTCGTCGATCAGTCCTGTGCGGCAAACGGTGCGCGCAAAGCCTTCACCTGCGTCGTGCCGAATGGCATGAACGGCAGCCTGACCTATGCCCAGGTGGGCGAGATGTCGGATGCCTTCGCCGCCTTCCTGCATCATGACTGCGGCCTGCGCGCCGGCGACCGGGTCGCCGTGCAATTGCCCAATGGGCTTCCCTATCCTGTCGTGGCCTTCGGCGTCTTCAAGGCCGGCTGCATTCTCGTGAACACCAACCCGCTCTATACGCCGAGCGAGATGATCCATCAGTTCAACGATTCCGGCGCCAAGGCGCTGGTGATCGTTGACATGTTCGCCGACAAGCTGGCGGAAGTCGTCGAAAAGACCGGGATCCAGACCGTCGTGCTGGCCGGTGTCCCGGAATTCTTCCCCAAGCTGCCGGAGGTGATCATCCGCGGAGTCCAGAAGATCTGGAACAAGGTTCTGCCGCCGATCCCGGCCCTGCCCGTCCCCGTGCTGCGGATCAAGGAGGCGCTTGCCAAGGGCCGCGCCCATCGGGCCGATGTGAAGGCGATGTGGGCGGCCTCCGCTCCCGATGACCTCGCCCTGCTGCAATATACCGGCGGCACGACCGGCGTCGCCAAGGGAGCGATGCTCACCCATGGCAATATCCTCACCAATCTTGATCAGGTTCGGGCCGTGTCCGGCGGCGTGATGGCGCGCGAGGATCTGGTGCTGACCGCCCTGCCGCTCTACCACATCTTTGCCTTCACCGCGAACCTCATGACCTTCTTCGAGCTTGGGGCACGCAACATCCTTATCCCTTCGCCCCGCCCGGTGCAGAACATCCAGCGCGCGATCGAAAACTATCCGATCACCTGGATCACCGGCGTGAACACGCTGTTCAACGGCCTGATGAACGAGGAATGGTTTGCCGCCTATCCGCCGAAGAAGCTGCGCGCAGCCATTGCCGGCGGCACGGCGCTGCATGAGGCGGTCGCCACCCGCTGGCGGGTGATGACGGGTACCCCGATTGCGGAGGGCTATGGACTGAGCGAAACCTCGCCGCTCGTCAGCTTCAATCCGCTGGACGACCGCGCCAGACCCGGCAGCATCGGCATTCCGGTCCCCGGTTGTGACGTGATCCTCGTGGACAGCGATGGCAAGCAGGTACCAGCAGGCGAGCCGGGTGAGCTTCTCGTGCGCGGTCGCCAGGTGATGCTCGGATACTGGCAGCGCCCGGAGGAAACGCAAGCATCCCTGCAGAACGGCTGGTTTGCCACCGGCGACATCGCGGTCATGGACGAGCAAGGCTTTCTTAAAATCGTAGATCGCAAGAAGGACCTTGTTCTCGTCTCTGGCTTCAACGTCTATCCCAACGAGGTAGAAGACGCGCTGGCCAAGATGGACGCGGTGCTCGAAGCCGCCGTCGTCGCCATCCCCGATGCCAAGACCGGCGAGGCCGTGCGCGCCTATGTCGTCTTGAACCCGGACCATGAGGGTGACGTCACCGAGGAGGCAATCCGCGCCCACTGCCGGACGCTACTCAGCGACTACAAGGTGCCGAAATCCATCGTCTTCCGTGATGCCCTGCCCAAGACGCCGATCGGCAAGATCCTGCGAAAGGATCTGAAGGCCGAAGTGCTGAGCGAATTCAAGAAGTGAGCGAGGGCGAAGATTATGTTGACGGAACTTGAAACCACCCTGCTCGGCATCATGATGATGGTGATCATGCTCGGCATGGGCGCCTCGATGACATGGCGCGACTTCTTCATCGCCTTCCGCAAGCCGAAGGGCATTCTGATCGGGCTTTTGAGCCAGTATCTGATCATGCCTTTCCTGGGTTATAGTCTGGCGCTGGCCCTCGGGCTACCCTCGGGCATGGCGGCGGGCCTCATCCTGATCGCCTGCATGCCGGGCGGCACCACTAGCAATATCTTCGCCTATTTTTCAAAGGGCGTCCTGGCGCTGTCGATCATGATGACGACGGTCTCGACACTGGTGGCGGTCGTCACCGTACCGTTCCTCTTGAGCTTCTACAGCGGCCTGGCAGGCCTCGGCGGCGACTATGTGATCCCCGCAGGCAATGTCGCGCAAGTTCTCGTGGTTCTGCTCGTTCCCACCGTGCTTGGCATGTTCCTGCGCAAGATGAACGCCAATATCGGCGCCACGATCGAGATGATCGGCTCCCTGCTCGGCGTCGTCGTCATCTTGTTCCTGATCGGCTCCTGGGTGCCGCGCAATTACCAGATGCTGCTCGACACACCCCTCCCGGTCTACATCGCGGCGATCGGTATTGGTCTGACGGGTATGCTACTCGGCTACTGGCTCGCCCGGGCCCTGCGCCAGGACAGCAACCGGGCGCGCACGATTAGCCTGGAAACCGGTATCCAGAACGGGCCGCTGGCAGCGCTCATCGTCACCCTCTCCTTCACCGGCATACAGCAGCAGGAAGTGCTGTTCATCCCGATCCTCTACAGCCTCTTCATCGTCATCACCTCGTCGATCATCACCCTGTGGTATCGCAAGAGCGCGACATTGGAGGCCCTGGCCCGCGATGCAGCCAAGGTCAGGGTCTGAGCGGCAAGGGGGCTCTGAACAGCGGCAGTCAATCCGCCACCTGCCGTCCCATGAGCACGGGACGGCAGCCATTGCGAAGCGCCCTGAAAGCGGTGAGGCCCGGCTTCCTCCATCCTCCCCAAAAAGGCACGGGAACGGTCGGCTCACGCAGCCCGCCCCCCTTGACGCGCCTCAATCCATCAGCTTTTCGTCGTGCAGTTTTTGCCGGAGGCCAACATGCGCGACAAGCTGAAGATGATCCTCGCCTCGAACGAGTGGGAACGGTTGATCATTGCGGTCATCCTGATCAATTCGGTCACGCTCGGCCTTGAGACATCGCCCGCCGTCATGCAGGTCATGGGACCACTGCTGCTCGCGATCGATCGCGTCATTCTCGCTATTTTTGTGATCGAGATCGCGACCCGTCTCTATGCCTTCCGGCTTGCCTTTTTCCGCGATCCCTGGAGCATCTTCGATTTCTCCATCGTCGCCATCGCGCTGATCCCGGCAACCGGACCCTTCCAGGTCCTGCGAGCGCTGCGCGTGCTGCGTATCCTGCGCCTCATCTCCATCGTCCCCTCCCTGCGCCGGGTGATCGGTGGCCTGATCGGCGCCCTGCCCGGTATGGGCTCGATCATTGTCCTCTTGTTCATGCTCTTCTATGTCTCGGCCGTCATGGCCACCAAGCTCTATGGCGCGACATTCCCGGACTGGTTCGGCAATCTCGGCGCGTCGACCTATTCGCTCTTCCAGATCATGACGCTGGAAAGCTGGTCCATGGGCATCGTCCGCCCGGTCATGGAGGTTCATCCCTATGCCTGGCTGTTCTTCGTGCCCTTTATTCTCCTCAGCACCTATTCGGTCCTGAACCTCTTCATCGGTGTGATCGTCTCCGCCATGCAGGAGCAGAGTATGGCCGACACGGATGCTGACCTGAAGACACTGCATGTCGACAACGCGGAGCTGCTGAAAGAAATCCAGGCGCTGCGGAGCGAAATCGCTGCCCTGCGGGCTGAGAGAACCGCACCCGGCACGTAAGCCCGCAGGAGCGCCGCGGGTCCTCAGCTTCTGAGACCCGGCGCCTCATGTCCCGTGCGCTCGACATATTCCGTGTATCCGCCGCCATACTGGAAGACGCCTTCGGGCGTGATCTCCAGCACGCGGTTCGACAGGGCCGCGAGAAAATGGCGATCGTGGCTGACGAAGAGCATGGTGCCTTCGAACTGCGACAGCGCCTTGATCAGCATTTCCTTGGTGTCGAGGTCGAGGTGGTTGGTCGGTTCGTCGAGGACCAGAAGGTTCGGCGGATCGAACAGCATGATCGCCATGACCAGACGCGCCTTCTCGCCACCTGAGAGCACCCGGATACGCTTGTCGATATCATCGCCGGAAAAGCCGAAGCAACCGGCAAGCGCCCGAAGCGGCGCCTGGCCCGCGCGCGGAAAGGTCGTTTCCAGCATTTCGAAGATCGTCATCTCGCCATCGAGCACATCCATGGCGTGCTGGGCGAAATAGCCCATCTTGACGCTGGCACCGATCGAGACGGTCCCGTCGTCCGGCTTCGAATCGCCAGCGACGAGCTTGAGCAAGGTCGATTTGCCAGCGCCATTGATGCCCATGATGCACCAGCGCTCGCGGCGGCGAACCATGAAGTCGAAGCCGTCATAGATGACCTTGTCGCCGTAGCGCTTCGAGACACCCTTGAGATTGATGACATCTTCGCCCGAACGCGGCGCCGGCTGGAATTCGAAAGCGACGACCTGGCGGCGCTTCGGCGGTTCCACCCGGTCGATCTTCTCGAGCTTCTTGACCCGGCTCTGCACTTGCGAGGCATGGCTGGCGCGGGCCTTGAAGCGCTCGATGAACTTGATCTCCTTGGCCAGCATCGCCTGCTGACGCTCGAACTGCGCCTGCTGCTGCTTCTCGTTCTGCGCCCGCTGGCCCTCGTAGAACTCGTAGTCGCCGGAATAGCTGTTGAGCTGGCCGGCATCGATCTCGATGATCTTGTTGACGATGCGGTTCATGAACTCGCGGTCATGCGAGGTCATCAGCAGCGCGCCCTCGTAACCTTTCAGGAACTGCTCCAGCCAGATCAGGCTTTCGAGATCAAGATGGTTCGACGGTTCGTCGAGCAGCATCACGTCGGGACGCATCAGAAGAATGCGGGCAAGCGCCACGCGCATCTTCCAGCCGCCCGAGAGAGCACCGACATCGCCGTCCATCATGGCTTCCGAGAACGAGAGACCGGACAGCACTTCACGCGCCCGACCATCAAGCGCATAACCGTCGAGCTCCTCGTAGCGGGCCTGCACCTCGCCATAGCGCTCGATGATCGCGTCCATCTCGTCCATGCGATCAGGATCGACCATGGCGGCTTCGAGTTCCCGCAGCTCCGCAGCAACCTCACTCACCGGCCCTGCCCCGTCCATCACTTCGGCAACCGCCGATCGCCCCGACATCTCGCCGACATCCTGGCTGAAATAGCCGATCGAAACACCCTTATCGACCGAGACCTGTCCCTCGTCGGGCTGCTCGTGGCCGATGATCATCCGGAACAGCGAGGTCTTGCCCGCCCCGTTCGGCCCGACAAGGCCAATTTTCTCGCCGCGATTGAGCGCGGCCGAAGCCTCGATGAACAGAATGCGGTGGCTGAGTTGCTTGGAAATGTTTTCGATGCGGATCATGGACAAGGGCGCCTGCTGGAAATCGGCGCCCTTATGTCACGGGAGACGGCATCTGTCGCACCTTATTTTTCCGGGCGGACGGCGGACAAAACAAAAACGGCGCCGTCTCCGGCGCCGTTTCGCAATCCGTCATCAATGCACCGATCAGAAGCCCTGATAGGCGGCAATGATCGCCTCGACCTGGGCGGTGTTCATCGCCTGGATCTGCTCGGCAGTCAGTGCCTCGACTTGCGTCTGCGACAGGACACCGGTGATATCTGTTGGCGAAAGACCGGCGATGGCCGACTTGGAGATCGCGGCAATATCCAGGGCGTCGAACTTCTCGAGATCCTCGTCCTCCATCGCAGAAATCTGGGCAGCCGAGAGTGCAGCCGTCTGTTCCGGCGTAAAGGCTTCAATCTGGTCGGCAGACATCGCGAGGATCTGATCCGTCGACAACGCAGCGATAGCGGCTTTGCTGAGGTTCGGGATCTGGGTGACCGTCAAGGCCTGAACCTGCGAGGTGGACATCGCGCCAATCTGGCTCGCGGTCAACACGCCAACCTGGCCATTCGTCAGGAACGGGATCTGGCTGTCTTCAAGTGCACCGATCTGGGTTGTGGTCAGCGCAGCGATCTGAGCATTGCTCATGCCTGCGATCTGTGGCTCATCCAACGCACCGATTGCATCAGTTGTCAGACCGCTTACGGCCCGCGTGCTGATCGCCGCGATCTGCCCCGTTGAGAAGTTTTCGATATCGGCCACCTGGAAGCCCGCAACCTGGGCAGCACTCATCGCGCCAATCTGGGCCGTGGTCAGTGCTCCGGTCTGGGTTTCATCCCAGGCCGTAATCTGTGCAGCTGTCAGCCCGGCAATCGCCTTGGTGTCGATCGCCGCAATCTGGGTCGCGTCAAATGCCGCGATCTGGCCGGTGGAGAGGCCACCCAATTGTGCGGCCGTCAGGGCGCCCATCTGATCCGGATCGAAAAGCGCGAGCTGTGTGTCAAGGAAGGTACCAATCTGCGCCGCCGTCATGGCTGCGATCTGGGCAGGCTTCAGGGCCGCGATCTGAGAGGGGCTAGAAATGGCGTTGATATCCAGGCCGGTGATCGCCCGCGGGCTGATCGCGGCAATCTCTTCCGTCGTCGAGAGGCCCAGAATGCCGCCGTGCAGCGCCGCCACCTGAGCGGTGCTGAATGCTGCGAACTGTGCTTCGGTCAAGCCATCTGCATTGGCCGGTGACAGATATGCGAAGTGGTCCGGGCTAAACCCGGCTATCGCCTTCGTGCTGATCGCACCGATCTGCGCCGACGTCAGTCCCAGGACCTGAGCTTCCGTCAGGGCACCAACCTGCGAGGCAGTCATTGCGCCGATCTGCGTCGGGCTCAACTCGTCGATGTTATCGGGGTCAAGCGCCGCAATCTGGGTCGTCGTCATGGCCGCAATCTGGGCCGGCTGCAGCGCACCAAGCTGACCAACGGTCAGGCCGGTAATTGCAGCCGGATTAAGGGCGGCAAATGCACGGGCATTGATGGCTCCGACCTCTTCCGGCGTGAACAGAGCGATGTCATCAGCCGTGAGGGCCGCCACTTGCTGGCTGCTCAATGCTGCTGCCTGCTGAACCGTCAGCCCCGAAAGCTGCGTTTCGCTAAGCGTCGTGATCTGGCCGGGCTTGAGACCCGTGACCGCCTTGCTGCTGATCGCAGCGATCTGCGTATCCAAGAGTTGAGCGAGTTGCGAATCGGTCAGGGCACCGATCTGGGCAGCATTCATCAGGCTGATCTGATCCGTGGTCAACGAACTGATGGTGGTGATGGCCAAAGCGGCCACCTGGTCGGCCTTGAGGGCGGCAATCTGGGCGGCCTTCATTTCGGCAACCTGAGTGTCCACGAGTGCACCGATGGCAGTTGTGGAAAGACCGGAAATCGCTTTCGAACTGATCGCAGCCACCTGGTCAGCGCTGAAGCCAGTGATGTCATCCGCTCCGAAGCCGGCGACCTGCGCAGCCGTCAGAGCTGCGAGCTGGGTCTCCTTGAAGCCAGCCGTCTGTGTGGCATTCAGCCCAGCGAGTTGCGTTGCATCGAAGCCAGACATGGCCTTGGTCGAAATGACGCCGAGCTTCTCAGGCGCCATCGCCGTGAGCTGTGCCGGCAGCAGAGCCTTGACCTGCGCCGCTGTCAGGGCACCGATCTGATCATCGCTCAGAAGCGGGATTTGCGTATCGGTGAAAGCGGCAATCTGGCTCGGCTTCATCGCTGCGATCTGCTTCGGCGACAGGGCACCAATCTGGTCTGCGTCAAGGATTGCAATAGCGGCATCCTGCAGCGATGCAATTGCCTTAGTGCTGATCGCGCTGATCTTCGCCACTGAGAAATCATCGACCGCATCGGCAGTCAGAGCGCCAACCTGGACTGCACTGAGGGCACCGATCTGGGCGGCGCTGAGACCGGTGGTCTGGTCTACGCTCATGCCGGCGATCTGGGCGGCAGTGAAGCCTGCCACAGCCTTCACAGAGATATTGCTGATCAGCGTATCGTCGATCGCCTGAACCTGAGCCACGGACATGGCTTTGATCTGATTGGCATTCAGGGCAGCGAGCTGAACGTCGGTGAATTTCCCGACCTGATCGGGCGTGAATGCTGCCACCTGGGATGGCTTCATGGCCGCGATCTGGGCCGGCTTGAGAGCTGCCAGCTGGTCGTCATTCAGTGCGGCGATTGCCGTATTGGCCAGACCGGTAATGGCCTTTGGCGCGATGGCACCGATCTGCGCATCATCCATGGAGGCGATGTTGGCGTCTGCAAAGGCGCCGATCTGCAGTGCGGTCAAGACGGCCACCTGCCCTGTGGTCAGGGCATCACTCTGATCGGTGGTCAGGCCCCCGATCTGTGTCGCCGTCAGGCCGGTGATGGCGCGGGGCGAAATCGCGGCGACCTGTGGCGGCTCAAGGGCAGCGATCTGGCCGGGTGTCAGCGCCTTGACCTGGGCTGCGTTAAGCCCGCCGATCTGATCTGTCGAGAGATAACCGATCTGGGTCGGGGTCAGGGATGCGATCTGGCCGGCCTTCATTGCGCCGATCTTAGCAGCGCTCAAACCGTCGATCTGATCCTCGGTGAGGGCGGCAACGGCAGTGTTCGTCAGGCCAGTAATCGCCTTTGCGCTGATGCGCGCCAGAACAACGGGGTCCATGCCGGAGATGTCGTCGGCTTCAAAGCCCGCAACCTGCGTAGCCGACATGGCTGCCATCTGGCTGCCGGAAAAGCCTAAGGTCTGCGTGGTGGTCATGTCGGAGATCTGGGTGGCAGACAAGCCTGTCACGGCTTTTTCCGAAATGGCGCCGATCTGGTTGGCATCGAGTGCAGCAATCTGTGCGGTGCTAAGTTGCTTGACCTGTGCGGCGGTGAGGGCATTGATCTGGTCGGTTGTAAATGCAGCCAGTTGCGTCGGCTGCAGAGCAGCAATCTGGCTCGGCTTCATGGCACCGATCTGGGCACTGGTGAGTTCACCGATCTGAGCGGTCGACAGTGCCTGGACAGCGGCGTTGGACAGAGAGGCAATGGCCTTCGCATTGATACGGCCAACTTCTCCTGTCTGCAGGTTACCGATGTCGGTCGCGTCGAAAACAGCGACCTGGGCGGCCGTCATGACGGCGATCTGATCACCCGTCAGGGCGGCAAACTGATCATTTGTAAAGGCGTTCACCTGTGCCGCAGAGAGGGCTGCCACCTGCTTGTTCGTCAGGTCATCGATCTTGGCTGCATCAATCAGCTCGATCTGGGCTGTCGTCAGGCCCTTGATCGAGGCGGCGGAGATCGCCTTCAACTGGCTCTCATCGAGAAACGCAACATCCGCCTCCAACGCCGTGACCTGGGCCGACGAGAGCACGCCCACCTGCGCCGTCGACAGAGCTTTGACATCGTCTTCATTGAGAGCGGTGATGGCAGTGGGAGAAAGCGCCTTGATCTGATTGGGCGAAAGCAGAGGAATGATCGTCGTCATTGAGAAGCCGCCTTTAGCGTGGACCAATTGTCGAATGTATCTCCTGCCGCGCGCCGGAAGGCCCTCAAGGACCCTCTTCGTGGCTCAGGCGCATCCTGCACCTGTAAACGGCTCGGACCGGGGCGCCGCGCGCCACGCGATCCAACTGCTGGACACAGTTTTAAAAGATGACATGGCTCGACCGAGCCTTAACGGGGGCGCTTCATGCCTGCGGTTTCCCGCTCCCCTCCTCCGACGATCGTCCATACGGACAACCGTGATGCGAACCAAACGTGCAAGCGCGTCGATTCGACTTCTATTTCTGTAGGGAGCGTAAAATGAGATTGTCTAATTTTTCCTTAATTTCTTAACCCTTACTTCAGGGCTGGACTATTCTGGTACACCAACACTGCGGCTCTAGAGCATCGACCATTTTTGGGTGGATTCTGGGCGCGGAACATTGTTCCATCCGATACGGTTACATATGGAACAATACTCCCGGTTGATGTATCGATTGCCCGATCATGAATACGCCGCCAGGTGCATAACACGCTATACTTATAGCTAAGTATTCGGACGAGCCATGCCCGCCCCAGCGTCTCATCGAGACGACACCTGCGCCGGATCGCCACAAGGCAATTTTGCGCGTTGCCTCGCCTTTCGGGACGAGGCAAAGAATGGAGGATCTCAGGAGGCACCATGAGCGAAGAGACCATCACCCTCTACGAAGCCATCGGCGGCGACGTAACGGTACGCGCGCTGACGCGCCGCTTCTACGAATTGATGGACAGCCTGCCCGAGGCAGCAAACTGCCGGGCGGTTCATCCGCCGGATCTCTCCGGCAGCGAAGAGAAGTTCTACGAATACCTCACCGGCTATCTGGGCGGTCCGCCGATCTACATGCAGAAACGCGGGCATCCGATGCTGAGGCGCCGCCATTTCGTTGCCGAGATCGGCCCGGTCGAGCGCGACGAATGGCTGCTGTGCTTCCGCCGCGCCATGGAGGAGACCATCGAGCACCCGAAGCTGCGCGAGGTTATTTGGGCGCCGATCGAGAAACTGGCCTTTCACATGCAAAACAAGGATTGAGCCGGATGGCGATTACCCACGAAAACCGCTGGGCCGCTGTGGCGGCGGGCCTCATCGGCGCCGCGGGGGTCGGACTTGCTGCAGCCGCAAGCCATGCCGGCGGAGAAGCGCTGCTGCGCCCGGCCTCGACCATCTGCCTTGCTCATGCGCCGGCGCTGGTTGCGCTTTCGCTTGCGGCTGGCAGGTTGAGGCTCTCAAGCCTCGCCGCAGTGGGGATGGTACTTGGATGCCTGCTTTTTGCAGGAGATCTGGTCGCCCGCCACTTTCTCGGAACCGGCCTGTTCCCTATGGCCGCGCCAACAGGCGGCATGACGCTGATCGCGTCATGGCTTCTCCTGGCAATTGGCGCTCTCTTGCCCTCGCGAAGCTGAGGCTCCACTGGAAGTGCAGCTTGCCTCGCCAAGTGCGCAGAAAGATTCAGTGAGCGAGCGCCGAAGCACCCATGCCCGAGAACATCAACAGGTTGCCGTGTGGGTCCCGTACGTGGAACCGGATCTCGTCGCCCTGCGCTTCCGAGGGACGGATAGCCTCGATCCCCCGGTCGCAGAAGTCGCGATAAATTTCGATCGGCGCATTGGCACGGAAGAAGACCGAGCTGTTCTGGCACTGGACAGGATCGTCACTGAGCCAGAAATGCAGTTCCATCCCGCCGCGGCGCACGACGAGATAATCGTGGTAATCAAGGCCGACCTCTTCGAAGCCGAGATAGTCGACATAGAAGCTTCGTGTTTCGGCAAAATTCAGGGAGGGGAGGATCGGCACTGCGTTGAGGATCGTCTTCGCAACAGGTTGCTGAGCGTTCATGCGGAAAGTTCCTCTGTTTCCCGCATGAGACTGGAAAACGAAACGACTACGACCTGGCGTTGGCGTTCCGCTGCCATCTGGGCGCGGGAAAATCGATGACGAGGGCGGGGGCCCGGTTCACATTTTCGTACATGGTACCCGATTTGCGTTCGTGCAAGCCCGGCAAAGTGATGATCTCGCAATTCATCACTTCACTTTCCTGCGAGCGTTGCAACATTGCCGCAGCGAGTTCAGGCAAAAGCCCCTCGCCACGTTGACGTGCAAGCTCGTGAAACGAGCTTATGCCACCTTTGTCGACACCGTCCCTGCTCATCCGTCCGAATTCCTTTCATTGAGGGTCTGCAGCGCACGCTCGAGACTGGATTTCGAGCCATTTCGCAGCGGAATGAAAGTCTTTCCGAACTTCTTGCAACCGCTCTTCACGCGCAGACACGCATCGTGACTGATACAGTCGATTGGGCAGAACACGCAGTCTACAGAAGGTAGCACCGTATCAATTCGGGATACCGCTTCGCGTAAACCCCCATCATGGTGAATTAGTTCCGCACCAAAATTTGTGGCGATCTGACGGAGATGCGCAACCTGACAATCTCGACCGCCGACATAAAGAAAGCTTCGCACTTCGGCCTGAGATTTCTGCGGCGCAGCCTGGATGGCAGCCTGCGCACCCGCCTTCTTGCCCGGCTGCTTCTTTTTCTTCGCCATGCCGTTCGCTCTCCTCGAATCCGAACCCGGGACGGCAGCCTGCCGCCCCTTCGCGAACAGCCATACAAAACATGACAAACGGAGTAAAGTATATAGTTGATCGATCCACTCATGTTTGCCGCTGGCTGCGTTTCACGAGCAAAACCAGCGGATTGACAGGCGTCAGTTGCCAGGATTCTCAGGGCAAGCAGCAACGAATATGGAATTTTTTACCGTTTGATAAAAGTTTGAACCTGCGTTACCTTTCCCTGCATCGCTTAGAATATAAAAGAGGGAACTGCGATGCGAAGACTGGAACCGGGCCTCAAGGCCGGGCGGCTTGACGCTGCCGATTATGCGAAGAATTTCTCAGACCTCCACCCACGCCTCGGCGATCACGAGGCGCTGGTCGCCTCAGACAGATGTTACTTCTGTCACGACGCGCCCTGTATGACGGCCTGTCCCACCGCCATCGATATCCCGATGTTCATCCGGCAGATATCGACTGGCAACCCGCTCGGCGCCGCCAAGACCATCTTCGACCAGAATATCCTCGGCGGCATGTGCGCCCGCGTCTGTCCGACCGAAACGCTCTGCGAGGAGGCCTGTGTGCGCAACACGGCGGAAGAGCGCCCCGTCGAGATTGGTCGCCTGCAACGTTACGCCACTGATATCGCGATCGAGGACGGCCGGCAGTTCTACCGTCCAGCCGCATCAACGGGCAGAACGATTGGCATCGTCGGAGCAGGCCCTGCCGGTCTGGCCGCCGCTCACCGCCTTGCCCTGCACGGGCACCAGGTCACCATCTACGAAGCAAAAGAAAAAGCAGGCGGCCTGAACGAATATGGCATCGCCGCCTACAAGACCCCCAACGACTTCGCCCAGAAGGAAGTCGACTACATCCTGTCACTGGGCAATATCGACGTGCTCGACGGCCAGGAAATGGGCATCGACTTCAAGCTGGCCGACCTCCAGGCCAAACACGACGCCGTCTTCATCGGCGCCGGTCTCGGCAACGTCAACGGCCTCAACATCCCAGGTGCCGGGATCAACGGCGTACTCGATGCCGTCGAATTCATCGCAAATCTGCGCCAGGCCAATGATAAGGCCGACGTGCCTGTTGGCCGCGACGTCGTTGTCATCGGCGGCGGCATGACCGCGATCGATGCCGCCGTGCAGGCGAAGCTGCTCGGCGCTGAAAACGTCACCATCTGCTACCGTCGCGGCAAGGAACATATGAACGCCTCGGAGTTCGAGCAGGATCTGGCTGCCTCCAAGGGTGTCCACATCCGCCACTGGCTGCAGCCGAAGGAAGTTGCCCACCACCACGGCCACTGCTCCTCGATCACCTTCGAATATACCCATCTCGAAAACGGCCTGATGAAAGGCACCGGTCACACGACCGAGATTAAGGCGGACCAGATCCTCGTCGCGATCGGCCAGAAGCTCGACGGCCAGGGACTGGACGGCTTGAAGATCGAGGGCGGAAAGATCGCCGTGGACGCAGAGGGGCGCACCTCCATCCCTGGCGTCTGGGCCGGTGGTGACTGCGCCTTCGGTGGCCAGGACCTCACTGTGTCCGCCGTCGCCATGGGCCGCGATGCGGCCGAAAGCATCAACCGCTCTCTCGCCGTTTCCACGGCGGGCGCAACAGCTGTCGCATGACGCATCGCTCTTGAGAGGATTTGAACAATGGCTGATCTGAGAAACAACTTCGTCGGCATCAAGTCGCCCAACCCCTTCTGGCTGGCCTCGGCACCGCCGACCGACAAGGCCTATAATGTCGAGCGCGCCTTCAAGGCGGGCTGGGGTGGCGTCGTCTGGAAGACGCTTGGCGCGGAAGGCCCGCCGGTCGTCAACGTCAACGGTCCGCGCTACGGCGCGATCTGGGGCGCAGACCGCCGCCTGCTGGGCTTGAACAATATCGAACTGATCACCGACCGTCCCCTGCAGGTCAATCTGCAGGAGATGAAACAGGTCAAGATGAACTGGCCGGACCGGGCGCTCGTCGCGTCGATCATGGTTCCATGCGTTGAGGAAGAGTGGAAGGCGATCCTGCCGCTCGTCGAGGAAACCGGCGCAGATGGCATCGAGCTCAACTTCGGCTGTCCGCACGGCATGTCCGAACGCGGCATGGGCGCGGCCGTCGGACAGGTGCCGGAATACATCGAAATGGTCGTGCGCTGGTGCAAGCAATACACCCGCATGCCCGTCATCACCAAGCTGACCCCGAACATCGCCGACATCCGCAAGCCGGCTCGCGCCGCCAAGGCCGGCGGCACCGATGCCGTGTCGCTGATCAACACGATCAACTCGATCGTCTCCGTCGATCTCGACAGCTTTGCCCCCTCGCCCACCGTTGGCGGTAAGGGCACCCATGGCGGCTATTGCGGCCCGGCGGTAAAGCCGATCGCGCTCAACATGGTTGCCGAGATCGCCCGCGATCCGGAGACATACGGCCTACCGATCTCCGGTATCGGCGGCGTCACCACCTGGCGCGATGCCGCTGAATTCCTGGCACTCGGCGCCGGCAATGTGCAGGTCTGCACGGCGGCCATGACCTATGGCTTCAAGATCGTCCAGGAGATGATCACCGGCCTCAACGACTGGATGGATGCGAAGGGTCACGCGAGCCTGGACGACATCTGCGGTCGCGCCGTGCCGAATGTCACGGACTGGCAGTATTTGAACCTCAACTACATCGCCAAAGCCCGGATCGATCAGGATGCCTGCATCAAGTGTGGTCGCTGCCACATCGCCTGCGAGGACACATCCCATCAGGCGATCACCTCAATGGTGAACGGCGTCAGGCATTTCGAGGTCATGGAAGACGAATGCGTCGGCTGCAATCTCTGCGTCAATGTCTGTCCGGTGGAGAACTGCATCACCATGGTCGGCCTTGACGCAGGCACAGTGGACCAGCGCACTGGTCGCCCGGTCGATCCGAACTATGCCAACTGGACGACCCATCCGAACAACCCCATGTCGGTCCAGGCGGCCGAATAATAGGGTCCCAAGCATATCCGGTCCTGACGGGCCGGATATGCTGCTGGAGAAAGAAAAACGCGGCTTTTCTTTAGCCAATTTAGAATTTGTTCAACGCTATACTCCACGATCGCCTCCAATGGAGCTGATGGGACCGGACCCGGCCAGCCCTGATGCAGGAGACGATGGCGATCAAGAGCAAGACGACAGACGGCGTGTCGCCCCTGCGATCGCGCCTCCAGATCCTGATCCCGAGCGTGATTGTCCTTGCCGGCGTCGCACTCTCGGCTTTTTATGCCGATCTCCAGCAGCAAAGGCTCAGTCGCGAAGCGGCGCGCAATACCGTCGAGGAACGTCTCGGGCTGATCCGAACCAAGCTTGAAGCCAATATCAATTCCGATGTGAAGCTTTTGCAGGGTCTGGTAGCGGTGATCGGCGCGGAACCCTATGTGACACAGTCACGCTTTGAAGCCCTGTCCAGTCAGTTGCTCTACGTGCCGTCGCAGATCCGCAACGTCGCCGCCGCGCCCAATCTCATTACCAGCTTCGTCTTTCCCTATGAGCAGAACAAGTCCCTGATCGGCAAATGGGTCTTGCCTCCTCCCGGCGGCGAAGAAGCGGCACGCCAGTTGCGGGAAGAAGGTCGCACGATCTTCAGCGGCCCCCTGCCCCTGAGGGATGGCAGTCTGGGCCTTGTCATCACCCTGCCCGTCTCGATGACCAATGACGAGGGCAACCGTGTCTTCTGGGGTGCATTGGCCGGGATCGTGGATCTTGCGCGCCTCTATGACGACAGCGGCCTGCGGGCTCCCGATCTTCCCGTCTCTATTGCGATCACCGATCAGAACCAGATCATTGGCAATACCAGCCTGATCTATGGGGATGGACATATCCTGTCGAATGATCCCGTTACCATGACGGTAGATCTCGGCAACGAGCAATGGACAATCTCGGCGGTGCCCAAAGAGGGGTGGGGTGCCGCAAGCGGTGAAGACCTCCTCATTCGAGGTTTGATTGGCGCAATCTCCGCCCTGATCGCCGGCAGCGTGATCTGGGTCGCTCTCTTGATGCTTGAACGGCAGCGGAATTATGCGGCCCTTCGTCAGCGGGAAGAAGAGCTCAGAGCCATGTCCCACCGCCTTGGTGCTGCGCTGGAATCCTCGCGGATTGGCGTCTGGGAAATGGACACTACCACGAACGAGCTCGTTTGGGACGACCGTATCTACCAACTCTACGGCCTGCCCCTGAATACGCCGGTCAACCAGGATCTCTGGCGTTCCATGGCTCATCCAGACGATATTGACGCGATCGAGCGGGGAATGGCGGACGCCATCAACAACCATGCCTCCTACACGGGCCGCTTCCGCATCACGCGTCCGGATGGCGAAACGGTGCACTTTCGGACCGTCGGCACAGCCTATCGCAATCAGAAGAACGAGACCATTTTGCTGGGCGTCAACTGGGATGTCACCGCCGACGTGATCCTTCAGGAAGAGCTGAGCCGGGCCCAGCGCGAAACCGCGCAGCGCAACGAGGAACTGGAAGCAGCACGCAAGCGGATGGAATACAACTCGCTGCATGACGCCCTGACTGGCCTGCCCAACCGGCGCTATCTCGACCAGGAGCTGGAAAGGCTTGTCGCGAGCGGCGATCGGCCGGGAGAGCGACTGACAGTGCTTCACATGGATCTTGATCGCTTCAAGGAGATCAACGACACGCTCGGCCATGGCGCGGGCGACGCAATCCTGCGCCATGTGGCCCAGGAGCTGCAAAGCCTCGTTGGCCCGAACGATTTTGTCGCCCGCATCGGAGGCGACGAGTTCGTCATCGTCTGCCTTGGCTGCGACTTGGCCGAAGGCTATGAGGCCATGGGCACGAAACTCATCGCCGCCGTGAACCAGCCGATCACCTACAACGGACACGAATGCCGCGTGGGCGCCTCAATCGGTTTCGCCGACAGGATCGAACCGGAGCTCACCGCCGAACAGCTTCTGGTCAATGCCGATATCGCGCTTTACGAAGCCAAGCGGCGCGGGCGTAATCGCGTCGAACGCTTCAATGACTACCTGCGAGCCCGCACGATCAATACCAAACACACGGCCGATGCAATCCTTCGCTCGCTCGGGGACGAGGACTTCATTGCCTGGTTCCAACCCCAGTTCGATGCGCATACGCTGAAGATCAATGGTGTCGAGGCGCTGGCCCGCTGGCGCCACCCTCAAAGAGGCATTCTCGCCCCCATTGCATTCCTCGAAATCGCTGAAAACCTGAATGTGGTGGCGCAGATCGACGCCAGCATTCTCGACCAGTCGCTCCGCGAATTGTCTCGCTGGCAGGCTGAAGGGCTGGGTATCGAGCATGTCTCCGTCAACATCTCGGCTCAGCGATTGTTCGAAGACAAGCTGCTCGACCATCTGGCCAAGCTGAAGGTGACGCCGGGCACACTCTCCTTCGAGCTCCTGGAATCGATCTCCTTCGATGACAAGGCCGACGCGGTCGCCGAGAGCCTGAAGCGCATCAGCAGTCACGGCATCGCCATCGAGATCGACGATTTTGGCACCGGTTATGCCTCGATTCTGTCTCTTCTCAAGCTCTCGCCAAGCAGGCTGAAGATCGATCGCCAGTTGGTGGCGCCGATTGTCAGCAATCCTGCCCAACGCAAGCTGATCAGCTCGATCGTCGATATCGGCCGCTCCTTCGGCATTGGCATCGTGGCCGAAGGAGTGGAGACGATGGAGCACGCGGCGATCCTGAGGGACCTCGGATGCAATACGCTCCAGGGATATGCTCTCGCCCGCCCCATGGCTCCGAACGCCTTCATAGACTTTGCAAGAGCCCATGCGCTAAGGCGCGAAGATCTATGGCAGCGCAGCGCTTAGAAGCGCGTGCCGCTCAGCCCAGCAGGTTCTGTCCGGCGGCGATTGCGGCATAGGCGATCGCTGTAAAATAGATGAGCGTCAGCACCACCAACAGATGGCCGATCGCCACCACCGCGCCATCGCGCTGGGAAATACCCGTCGACAGGAAGAGAATGGCAACGCCCGGCAGGGTGTTGGAAAAGGGGATGAAACTGAGCGGCATCATCAGCAGCACACCGGCCGCCGTCAGCACAAGCCCATTGATGCGGTTGATCACCGCGCCCGCAGTCAGCCCCAGCAAACGCGGACGCACGTAGCGATCCACCTTGCGCAGGATCTTCAAGCCCCTTTCGAGCACAGGCACGAGGCGGGCCCGCTCGAGCTTGCGGTCTGCAACCTTCTCCGGCAGCCAGGGAAAGCGATTGAAGGTGATGGCGATGCCGATCAACACGATGCCCGCGCCGAAGACAGTTGACACGCCCGGCAGGGATACAGGCACCAGAAACGGCAGGGCCAGCAGTCCGCAGAGCAGCAGCAGGCCGCTCTCGCCCATCCGTTCCAGGATCTGGCGCAGGGTGACGTGCTCGTCATGCAGCGAATCGATCACATCCTGCAGCACCGCACTCGTGCTCTTCTCGGTATCGCTGAAGCCGATCATCGTTGTCATTGGGGCCGCTTTCGATTACTGCCGCAAGGTATTGCAGGGGCGCGCATTATGCTCGCACCCGAAGCCGCAGATGAATGAGAAAGACGGCAGGGTCAAGTCACGCCTTGACGGTGAGGCCGACCTGGGACCGCGAAACATGCCATGACAGATCAAGCCGAAAGCCCAGCCGCGCCCGCCAACAGGCATACCGTCCATGCGAAAGGTCGAGAGAAGCTGCTGGCCCATGCGGCCATGCTGCTCTTTGCCGCCCTGATCGCCGGCTCCTTCTCCTTCGGTGGCATGGCGGCACAGCACATGGAAGCCGGGCCGCTGACGCTCTGGCGCTACCTGATGACCGTTGTGGTCATGGGACTGCTGACCTTTGGCATTCTGCGCGTGCCCTTCCGAACACCAAGGCGAATCTGGCGCTTCGCCCTGCTCGGCGGCTTGATCGCCGTCTACATGCTGACGATGTTCGTGGCGCTGGAATTCACCAATCCCGTGCAGACCGGGGCCGTCTTCACGCTGATGCCGCTGATCAGCGCTGGTTTTGCCCTGGTCTTCATCGGCCAGAAGACTCGCCCCGACGTGCTGCTGGCACTGGTGATTGCCGCCCTCGGCGCAATCTGGGTGATCTTCCGCGCCGATATCCAGGCCATCCTCTCCTTCGACGTCGGGAGAGGCGAACTGATCTACTTCGTCGGCGTGATCTGTCACGGCGCCTATGTGCCGCTGATCCGCAAGTTCAATCAGGGCGAGAACCCGGTCGCCTTCGGCTTCTGGGTGGTGGTTTTCACCGTGCCTTGGCTGCTGCCGACAGGCGCAGTTCCGCTCGCCACCACCGATTTCGCAGAGCTGCCCCCAGCCGTCTGGGCAACGATCGCCTATCTGTCGATCGTCACCACGGCGCTCACCTTCATGCTGCTGCAATATGCCTCGATGCGCCTGCCCGCCCCGAAGGTTCTCGGCTACGGCTACCTGACCCCGACCTTCATCATTCTGCTTGAGGGCCTGCTTGGCCATGGCTGGGCAAGCCCGGCAGTTTTCCTCGGCGCCCTGGTAACAGCGGGAGGCCTGCTCGTCATGGGTCTGCTCAGGGACTGACCGGCGGCTTGAGGATCAGGCCGCTGACGAAGAGCCCCTCAAGAAAACTTGCGGCCTCCTCGAAGCGCTCCACACCGTCGCGCCCGGCCCCAAGCACCGCCTTCACCTGCACGTCGAAATCGGCGTAATGCTGGGTCGTCGACCAGATCGAGAAGATCAAGTGATGCGGATCGCAGTCCCGAACCTTGCCCGACGCGATCCAGACGCGGATGACCTCGGCTTTCTCGTCCACGAGTTCCTTCAGCGGCCCCTCCAGCACCGCCATGATATGCGGTGCCCCCTGCAGGACCTCATTGGCGAAGAGCCGGCTCTCGCGCGGAAATTCCCGCGCCATCTCCAGCTTGCGCCTGATGTAGGAGCGAATCTCCTCCTCAGGGTCCCCTTCCGCGTCGAAGGCCTGCAAAGGCTCCAGCCAGTTCTCCAGCACGCGGTCGATCAGCGCCCGGTGCATCGCTTCCTTCGTTCGAAAGTAATAAAGAAGATTCGGCTTGGACATGCCCGCCACGTCGGCGATCTGGTCGATCGTAGAACCGTGAAATCCGCGTTGCGAGAACACCTCCAGCGCCGCCTCCAGGATGAGTTCCTCCTTCTCCTCCTGGATCCGCGTCCGCCTCTGGGTCTGCGCCGCTCTCGGTATGGCCATCTTAGAGTTGTTCCCCGCCTAAGATACTGAACTCACTCAACAATATAGAAGCCCAAAATCTGAGCATCTGCTCGATATTTTGTCGCAGAATTTTGCCGATTTCGTCTTGAGTGCCGTGATGGAAGTTGTAATGTTTTACCAGTCGGTCAAATTATTGGACAGATGTCAAATAAAGGCAACTGCCGATACGACAGCGGAAAAGACAAATATAAGCCGCTGTCGCTGACCCCGGGAACTTGGGGAACGGGCGGAAGATCCGATTCCCCGAAACAGGTGAGGAACTGCAATGACGGCGCAATCCGGCACAAACCTTCGCGTGAACGGCGATCGGCTGTGGGACATGCTCATGGAGATGGCGAAGATCGGCCCCGGCATTGCCGGCGGCAACAATCGCCAGACCCTGACCGATGAAGATGCCGAGGGCCGCCGCCTCTTTCAGCGCTGGTGCGAAGACGCAGGCCTCACCATGGGCGTCGACACCATGGGCAACATGTTCATGACGCGCCCCGGCACCGATCCGGACGCCCTGCCCGTCTATATAGGCTCTCATCTCGACACCCAGCCGACCGGCGGCAAATATGACGGCGTGCTGGGCGTGCTGGCCGGTCTTGAAGTCGTGCGCTCGATGAACGACCTCAACATCAAGACCAGGCACCCCATCGTCGTCACCAACTGGACCAACGAGGAAGGCGCCCGCTTCGCCCCCGCCATGCTCGCCTCCGGCGTCTTCGCCGGCGTGTTGACGCAAGACTATGCCTATGGCCGCAAGGATATGGAGGGCAAGACCTTCGGCGACGAGCTGAAGCGCATCGGCTGGGTGGGCGACGAAAAGGTCGGCGCCCGCAAGATGCACGCCTATTTCGAATACCACATCGAGCAGGGCCCTATTCTCGAGGCCGAGAATAAGCAGATCGGCGTGGTCACCCACTGTCAGGGTCTCTGGTGGCTGGAATTCACGCTGACCGGCAAGGAAGCCCATACCGGCTCCACCCCGATGAACCACCGCGTCAATGCTGGCCTGGCCATGGCCCGCATCATGGAAATGGTCCAGACGGTCGCGATGGACAACCAGCCGGGCTGCGTCGGCGGCGTCGGCCAGGTGAAGTTCTCGCCCAATTCCCGCAACGTCCTGCCCGGCACGGTGATCTTCACCGTCGACATCCGCTCGCCGGAACAGGCCAAGCTCGACGGCATGCGCGCGAGGATCGAGAAGGAAGCCGCAGAAATCTGTGCGGCCCTCGGCGTCGGCTGTTCGATTGAAGCCGTCGGCCATTTCGATCCGGTCACCTTTGATCCGACACTCGTCGCCTCCGTGCGCAAGGCCGCAGAAGATCTCGGCTACAGCCACATGAACATCATCTCTGGAGCCGGCCACGACGCCTGCTGGACAGCCAAGGTGGCGCCTTCGACCATGATCATGTGCCCCTGCGTCGGCGGCTTGAGCCACAATGAGGCAGAGGAGATTTCCAAGGAATGGGCGACGGCGGGCTGCGACGTGCTGCTGCGCGCCGTGCTGGAGACGGCGGAGATTGTGGCGTAGGATCGAGACTTGCGAACAGTCCTGAACGGGAGCGAACCATGGGACGACCGAGGGAATTGTCACCGGAAGAACGCGAAGACCTGCTACGGCGGGGCTACAAGCCGGTCGAAATCTGGGTGCCTGACGTTTCCAGCGAGGCCTACAAAGAAGAAGCCGCACGGCAAACAAAGGCTGCGGTAGATGCTGATCGACGAGCGGGTATTGTAGAACTGATCGGTGAAGACCATACGGATGACTGGGAAAAGCCGTGAAGTTTGCGCGGGGTGATATGGTGACAGCCGCATTCCAGGGAGATCTCGGGAAACCGCGGCCAGCGGTCATCATCCAGGCTGACAATTACATCGAGCACCACGTCACCTTGCTGCTTTGCCCTCTTTCGACCTTCCTCTCTGATGCTGCAGATTTTCGTCCCACAATCGAACCCTCAGAAACCAATGGTTTAAAGGAGCGATCTCAGGCAATGGCCGACAAAATCACACATCTGAAGAAGGCAGCGATCCGGCAAGTTATCGGCCATCTCAGTGAGGATGAAATGTCGACGCTCGAACTGGCGATAATCAACATCACCGGATTGCAGCAATTCAGACCGCAATTGTGAGAAAAACAGGCGAGGGAGAGACCACATGACCACCACAGTCATCAAGGGCGGCACGATCGTCACCGCCGATCTGACCTACAAGGCCGACGTCAAGATCGAGGGCGGCGTGATCGTCGAGATCGGACCGAACCTTTCCGGCGACACCGTGCTGGATGCGGCCGGCTGTTATGTCATGCCGGGCGGCATCGACCCGCATGTGCATCTGGAAATGCCCTTTATGGGCACCTACTCGGCGGACGACTTTGAAAGCGGTACACGCGCCGGCCTCTCGGGTGGCACGACCATGGTCGTCGATTTCTGTCTGCCCGGTCCCGACCAGTCCCTGCTCGAAGCCTTGCAGATGTGGGACAACAAGACCTCGCGCGCCACGGCCGACTATTCCTTCCACATGGCGATCACTGGCTGGAACGAGCGCGTCTTCGACGAGATGAAAACAGTCGTTCAGGATCGCGGCATCAACACCTTCAAGCACTTCATGGCCTACAAGGGCGCGCTGATGGTGAACGACGACGAGATGTTCGCCTCCTTCCAGCGCTGCGCCGAACTTGGCGCGCTGCCGATGGTGCATGCCGAAAACGGCGACGTCGTCGCCTCCATGACCGCGAAGCTCCTCGCCGAGGGCAACAACGGTCCAGAAGCCCATGCCTATTCCAGACCCCCGGAAGTCGAGGGCGAAGCGACCAACCGCGCCATCATGCTGGCCGACATGGCCGGCGTTCCGCTCTATGTCGTGCATACCTCCTGCGAACAGGCGCATGAGGCCATCCGCCGCGCGCGCCAGAAGGGCATGCGTGTCTATGGCGAACCGCTGATCCAGCACCTGACGCTCGACGAGAGTGAATATTTCAACAAGGACTGGGACCATGCCGCCCGCCGCGTCATGTCGCCCCCCTTCCGCAACAAGCAGCACCAGGATTCACTCTGGGCAGGCCTGCAGTCAGGCTCGCTCTCTGTCGTCGCCACCGACCACTGCGCCTTTACCAGCGAACAGAAGCGCTTCGGGGTCGGCAACTTCGCCAAGATCCCCAACGGCACCGGCGGTCTTGAAGACCGCATGCCGATGCTCTGGACCTATGGTGTATCGACCGGCCGCCTGACGATGAACGAGTTCGTGGCGGTCACCTCGACCAATATTGCCAAGATCCTCAACATCTATCCGAAGAAGGGGGCCGTCCTCGTCGGCGCAGATGCCGACCTCGTGGTCTGGGATCCGAAGCGCTCCAAGACCATCTCCGCAAAGACCCAGCAATCGTCGATCGACTACAACGTCTTCGAGGGCAAGGAAGTCACCGGCCTGCCGCGCTACACGCTGACCCGCGGATACGTCGCGATCGAAGAGAGTGCGGTGAAGACCCGCGAGGGCCACGGCAAGTTCGTCAAGCGCGAGCCCTTCCCGGCGGTTTCCAAGGCACTCTCGACGTGGAAGGAACTCGTGGCACCGCGCAAGGTGGAACGCACGGGCATTCCGGCGACGGGGGTTTGAACGTCGTGATATCAGCGAAGAAGACATGGCTGCTGAGGAGTGCCCGCTTCGGCGCTGGCTATGCGGCGGCCGTGTTTGTCGGCGTCATGGGCATCTGGGCGACGCTTGAGGTCACAGATGCCGTCACCTACGGTCGACTGCCGCTCTTCGTCCTGATCTTTCCCGGCTCCATTCTTCAAGCACTCCGGCTGACCGCGGAAATCATGCCGGTCGCCTTGTTGCTGGCCGCACCCTTCACCTTGCTGGCGACCTGGGTGCTGCTGCGAATGCGCTGGAACAGCTGGTGGCATTTTGCCATCGCTGGGACCGCCTGCCCCCTCTCCGGGATCGCCCTCTTGCAGCTGGCGACCTGGGGGCGCTTCTTTCATCAGAATGAAGCTTCCTTGGCCCTGTCACTGGTCCCGACCGGTATGGTCTCGGCACTGATCTACTGGCTGATCGCCTTCCCTCGACCGGAGGGCCTTGCCAGATGAACCCTGCGCTACACCTCAACCAGCCCATCCAGCTCCGGCAACAAAACGACGCTTTCCTGCTCGTTCGGATCTGTCCGCGCAATGATCGCGGTACACGGCGCATTCGACAGGTTCGCCGGCAGGTGAGGCACACCGGCCGGAATGTAGAACAGCTCGCCCGCATGAACCACCACGTGGTTTTCCAGCCGCTCGCCATACCAGGTATGCGCCTGACCGGAGAGCATGTAGATCGCCGTCTCGTGGCTCTCGTGCAGATGCGCCTTGGCGCGGGCACCCGGCGGCATGGTGAGCACATGCATGCAGATGCCCTTGGCGCCCACTGTCTCGGCGGCGATGCCCTCGAAGTAACTCAGCCCCTGCTTGCCCTCATAGGTATGGCCGGGCTTCACGATCCGGCAGGTGGGCTTTGCTGATGCGTCCATGGTCTGATCCTCATCCCCTTCGGCGGGAAATCCGCCTCTCCATCTCCGCTGCTCCAGAGCGGCCTCATGTTGAAAGAATGCAAGAGCCGAAAAGCCTTTGCAACAAACCCGATTGGTCCCGCGCATGAATGAACCCTATTCCGTCGTCTCGGCCAGGAACCTGAGCCTTACTTTCGAGACCAACGACGGTCCCGTCCACGCCCTGTCGAATGTCGATCTCGAAGTGAAGAAGGGCGATTTCGTCTCCTTCATCGGCCCCTCCGGCTGCGGCAAGACCACCTTTCTGCGCGTCATAGCCGACCTCGAAAAGCACACCGCCGGCAATATCACCGTGAATGGCATGACGCCGGAAGAGGCGCGCAAGGCCCGCTCCTACGGCTATGTCTTTCAAGCCGCTGCCCTCTATCCCTGGCGCACGATCGAAAACAACATCGCGCTCCCGCTCGAAATCATGGGCTACAGCGCTGCGGAAAAGAAGAAGCGCATCGAGCAGACGCTGGAACTGGTCAACCTCTCGGGCTTTGCCAAGAAATATCCCTGGCAACTGTCAGGCGGCATGCAGCAGCGCGCCTCGATCGCCCGCGCGCTCGCCTTCGACGCCGACCTGCTGCTGATGGACGAACCCTTTGGCGCACTCGACGAAATCGTCCGCGACCACCTGAATTCCGAACTCCTGAAACTCTGGGAGCGTACCAACAAGACGATCTGCTTCGTCACCCACTCGATCCCCGAGGCTGTCTACCTCTCCACGAAGATCGTCGTCATGAGTCCGCGTCCGGGCCGGGTGACCGACATCATCGAGTCGACGCTGCCCAAGGAACGCCCGCTCGACATCCGCGAGACGCCGGAGTTTCTGGAGATTGCACACCGGGTCCGCGAGGGCCTGAAGGCGGGGCACAGCTATGAGGAATAGTGGAGCACTTGAGGGAAAGACCCCTCCCCAACCCCTCCCCACAAGGGGGAGGGGCTTTGGCGCCCGCGGCATTTCGTTCCCCCAGCCACTAACCATGTCACCGTTGGTAGCCGACACAGCTTCACGAGAAGACATGACCTCGACGTTCGTGGTGATGCACCAGATGCAACAACGGCGGAGGATCTCCATCAGCTTAAGGGCGGCGGGAAAGCCCCTCCCCCTTGTGGGGAGGGGTTGGGGAGGGGAAACTGCTCGCTCCACGCTCGATGGAAGGCACAACCAGATGCCGCATTCCAACATCGACCCGAAGACTCGGAAACGTGCCCGCAGTTTGCGCTCCGAACTCACGAAGGCGGAGCGCGAAATGTGGGACATACTCCGTGATTTCCGGCCGCGCGGCGCTCGCTTTCGCAGGGAAACACCCATCGGCCCCTACATCGCCGATTTCGCCTGGCTTGCCGCACGTATCGTTGTTGAGGTTGATGGGCACAGCCACGAAACAGATGATGGGCGTAAACATGACCAGCGCCGGGACGCCTTCATGAAGTCACAAGGTTTCAAAGTGCTGCGCTTCGACAACGATCTGGTGATCGACAATCCCGACCATGTGTATCTGACGATAGAGGCATCCATCGCGCACCTGCTGCGGGAGGAGGCCACCCCATGAACCCCACTTTCCTCCTCTGGCTGGGTGCCGCAATGGCAACATTCCTCGGTGCCGCCACCGTCTCCCGTGCCTATGTCGACAACGGCAAGCTCTGGGTACTCGTTGCCTCCCTCGCCCTCTACTGCATCGGCAATCTGATGATGGTGAAACTGATGCGCGAGGGGGGCTTGGGGCTCGCCATTTCCGCCTCCGCCATTGCCCAGCTTGTCCTCATTAATGTCATCGCCTTCTTCGTCTTCGGCGAGCGCCTGAGCCCGATCCAGTCGGCCGGTGTGGCACTGGGTGTCCTGTCGATGGCCCTCATGCTCTATCCCGCAAAAGGAGGTGCCTGATGAAGGCTGCTCCCTCGCCCTTCCGTGACCGCGTCCTGCCGGTCCTGACCATCCTGCTGGCGATCCTTGTCATCTGGCACGTCTTCGTTGTCTATCTCAACGCACCTTTCATCCGCGACCAGGCCGCCCGCGCCAATGAAGAGATCACCTTCTCCCAGGTGGTCGAACGCAGCTTCGTCCAGGAACGGCCGATCCTGCCGGCCCCGCACCAGATCCTTGCCGAACTCTGGGATACGACCATCAACAAGGCCGTGACCTCCAAGCGAAGCCTCGTCTACCACGCCTGGATCACGCTCTCGGCAACGTTGGCGGGCTTCGCCATGGGCACGGTTCTCGGCATCGCGCTTGCCATCGCCATCGTTCACAACCGCGCCATGGACAAGTCGCTGATGCCCTGGGTCATCGCCTCCCAGACGATTCCCATCCTTGCGATTGCGCCGATGATCATCGTGGTTCTGAATTCCATCGGCATCTCAGGCCTCATGCCCAAGGCACTGATTTCGACCTATCTTTCCTTCTTCCCGATCGTCGTCGGCATGGTGAAGGGCCTGCGCAGCCCCGATATCCTACTGCTCGACCTGATGCACACCTACAATGCCAGCTCCGCCCAGACCTTTTGGAAACTGCGCTGGCCTGCCTCCATGCCCTACCTTTTCACCTCGCTGAAGGTAGCAATTGCCATCTCGCTTGTCGGCGCTATCGTCGGTGAACTACCGACCGGCGCCGTGGCGGGGCTCGGTGCCCGTCTGCTGTCCGGCTCCTACTATGGCCAGACCATCCAGATCTGGGCGGCGCTCTTCATGGCGGCGGGCTTGGCCGCCCTGCTCGTCTCGATCGTCGGCATGGCCCACACCCGGGTACTGGCACGCATGGGGGTCAAGCCATGAACGGTTATCTCGTCTTCGCGCTCATCTTCTGGCTCGGCGCCTGGGGCCTGAACCAGTGGCTGGTGGCCCAGCGACCCAAGGACCCGACGACCCGCCGCGCGATCGGCCTCGCGGTCCCGCTGATCTTCGGGGTGACATTGCTCGTCATCTGGGAATGCGTGGTCCGCGGCTTCCAGATCCCCTCGATTCTGCTCCCCGCCCCCTCGATGATCTGGGCGCGAATCCTGACCTCCACCCATATCCTCTGGGCGGATTTCCAGCAGACCTTCCTGAAGTCCGTGATCACAGGCTATGTCGCCGGCTGCGGGCTCGGCTTCCTCGTCGCGATCCTCATCGACCGCTCACCCTTCCTGCAGAAGGGCCTCCTGCCGATCGGCAATTTCGTCTCGGCCCTCCCCGTCGTTGGCATTGCCCCGATCATGGTCATGTGGTTCGGCTTCGACTGGCAGTCCAAGGTCGCCGTCGTGGTCATCATGACCTTCTTCCCGATGCTGGTGAACACGGTGCAGGGGCTTGCCTCGGCCAGTCACATGGAACGCGACCTGATGCACACCTATGCCGCCTCCTGGTGGCAGACGCTGGTGCGCCTGCGGCTCCCCGCCGCCTGGCCTTTCATCTTCAATGCGCTGAAGATCAATTCCACCCTCGCGCTGATCGGTGCGATCGTGGCAGAGTTCTTTGGCACCCCGATTGTCGGCATGGGCTTCCGGATCTCGACAGAAGTCGGACGCTCGAATGTCGACATGGTCTGGGCCGAGATTGCGGTTGCCGCACTCGCCGGCTCGGTCTTCTACGGATTGGTGGCACTGGCAGAACGCCGGGTCACCTTCTGGCATCCGTCCGTCCGTGGTGGGCGGTCGTGAACTGAACCAAAACAAAAAGAGGGAACTGAAATGACTGTCAAATTCGCATCCCTGCTGCTGGCTGCTGCGGTCTCCTTGACCGCCATGCAGGCTGCCGCTGCCGACAAGGTGACCCTGCAGCTGAAGTGGGTGACCCAGGCCCAGTTCGCTGGCTACTACGTCGCCAAGGACAAGGGCTTCTACGAAGAAGAAGGCCTCGACGTCGAGATCAAGCCGGGCGGCCCTGATATCGCGCCTCCGCAGGTTCTGGCCGGTGGCGGCGCTGACGTGATCGTCGACTGGATGCCGTCTGCACTCGCCACCCGCGAAAAGGGCGTGCCGCTCGTCAACATCGCCCAGCCCTTCAAGTCCTCGGGCATGATGCTGACCTGTCTCAAGGAAACCGGCATCACCAAGCCGGAAGACTTCAAGGGCAAGACCCTCGGCGTCTGGTTCTTCGGCAACGAATATCCGTTCCTGTCCTGGATGAGCACGCTCGGCATCAAGACCGACGGCTCCCCGGATGGCGTCACCGTCCTGAAGCAGGGCTTCAACGTCGACCCGCTGCTCCAGAAGCAGGCGGCCTGCATCTCCACGATGACCTACAACGAATACTGGCAGGTCATCGACGCCGGCATCAAGCCGGAGGAACTGGTCACCTTCAAGTATGAAGACGAAGGTGTCGCCACCCTCGAAGACGGCCTCTATGTGCTCGAAGACAAGCTCTCCGACCCGGCCTTCAAGGAAAAGATGGTCAAGTTCGTCCGCGCTTCGATGAAGGGCTGGAAATACGCCGAAACCAACCCGGATGAAGCCGCCGAAATCGTTCTTGAGAACGATGCCTCGGGCGCTCAGACCGAGCAACACCAGAAGCGCATGATGGGCGAAGTCGCCAAGCTGACGGCCGGCTCGAACGGCGCGCTCGACAAGGCTGACTACGATCGCACGGTCAAGACCCTGCTCGGCGGCGGTTCGGATCCGGTCATCACCAAGGAGCCGACCGGCGCCTTCACGACCGAGATCACCGACGCGGCCCTGAAATAGTCTTTGGCGGACCACTGAAAACTTGAACACGGGGAGAAATCCCCGTGTTTTTTGTAGGTATTACTGATAATTTTCCGCCGCTCAGGCTGGCAATTCCGCAACAGTTTCGTTGTATATTGAACTATTTCGAAGACCACCCGCCAATTGGTCGCCAAGCCTCTTGCAAGCGGTGGCGCTATCCCCCACCTCTTCTCACGGTTTGCAATGCCGCAAAATTGATTATGCATATCGGTGTCTGCAGGGATCGAGGTCGTGAGCCAATCCTGCCTCAGAGACGTATGTGGCATGAACTGCAATTTATTGGACCTTGGGAAGGCTCTTATGTTTCGAAAAGCAAGTGCGAGATCCGTACTGGTGGTTTCCATTCTGTCGCTGTCGGCCAGTGTAACCGTGGGACAGGAACAGCCAGCCGCATCGGTACAGAACCTTCCTGCCATCATCGTCACCGCTGCACAGAGCCGTGACCTTGTTGACCGGATCGTCGCCACCGGCACGCTTCGCGCCGAAGAGGAAGTGCAGGTCCAGCCCCAGGTCGAGGGACTGCAGATCCAGTCCCTGAACGCAGATGTCGGCGACAGGGTTGAGGCCGAGGCAGTCGTTGCCAAACTCGCGGAAGACACACTCCTGCTTCAGCGCAGCCAGTTTGTCGCAAACCGCGCCAAGGCCGAAGCCGCGCTGGCCCAGTACAGGGCGCAACTCGTCGAAGCCGAAGCCAGCCTGAACGAGGCACAACGCCAGTTCGATCGTGCAACGCGTCTGGCCTCTTCCGGTTCCGTTTCCGCTTCACAAAGAGAACAGGCCGAAACCTCGCTTGCGAGTGCCACGGCGCGTGCCGAGACCGCTCGTCAGGCAATCACGGTCGCCGAGGCCGATATCAAGGTCGTTGACAGCCAGCTGGCAGACACAGACCTGCGTCTCGCTCGCACTGAAATCAAATCGCCGGTCGCAGGCACGATCTCCGTGCGCAACGCCCGGATTGGCGCTATTGCCTCCGGCGCCGGCCAACCGCTGTTCACCGTCATCCGCGACGGACAGATCGAACTGGTAGCGGATGTGCCGGAAAGTGATATCCTGCGCCTGCAGCCGGGCCAGAAGGCGGCGATCAACGTCGCTGGCAGCCCGCAGCCGCTGAGCGGTTCTGTGCGCCTGGTATCGCCGGTCGTTGATCCGGTTACGCGTCTTGGCGCCGTGCACATCGCGCTGGACGACGACACGGCAGCGCGATCCGGGATGTATGGCAGCGCCTCGATCATCGTCAGCGAGGCCAAGGACATCGCCCTGCCGCTTTCGGCCATTACAACCGGGGGCGGGAAGACGACTGTCCGCAAGGTCGTAGACGGCACTGTACAGATGGTCGAGATCAAGACGGGCATCCAGGATGGATCCTACATCCAGGTGACCGAGGGCCTAGAAGACGGCGACAAGGTCGTCGCCAAGGCAGGCGTGTTTGTCCGCGAGGGGGACAAGATCAATCCCGTGGAAGACACCAGCAGCGTTTCGAACTAAGGGGCAACGACGCCATGAATTTCTCTGCATGGTCCATACGCAATCCGATTGCGCCGATCCTGGCCTTCTTCCTTCTCATGGTCGTCGGGATCCAGTCGTTCAACTCACTGCCGATCACTCGCTTCCCGAACATCGACGTGCCCCTCGTCGCGATCACCGTCGGCCAGAGTGGCGCCTCCCCGGCTGAACTCGAAAGCCAGGTGACGAAGGAAGTTGAAGACGCCGTCGCCTCGATCACCGGGGTCGACGAAATCAACTCGACCGTCACAGATGGCCAATCCCAGACCGTCGTCATGTTCCGCATGGAAGTGCCGACGGAACAGGCCGTCCAGGACGTCAAGGACGCCATCGACCAGATCCGTGGCGACCTCCCGGCATCCGTGGACGAACCCATCGTCACCAAGATTGACGTGGAAGGCCAGGCCATCCAGAGCTTTGCCGTTTCCTCGCCCAACATGAATCTCGCCGAACTCTCCTGGTTCGTCGACGACACGGTCAAGCGCGCCCTACAGGGTCAGCCGGGTATCGGTCGCGTCGACCGCTACGGCGGCGCCGATCGCGAAGTGCGCGTCGAACTGGATCCGAGCCGTCTCGACGCGCTCGGTGTCACGGCAGCCGATATTTCGAGCCAGCTCAAGGGCACCAATGTCGATCTCGGCTCCGGCCGCGGTCAGGTGGCCGGCGCCGAGCAGTCGATCCGTACCCTTGGCGACAACAGGGATGTCCAGAGCCTTGCGAATTCAACGATTGCCCTTCCCGGTGGTCGTTTTGTCAAGCTCTCCGACATCGGCACGGTGACCGATACCTATCAGGAACCGCGCTCCTTTGCCCGCCACGATGGCAAGCCGGTCGTATCTTTCGCCGTCTTCCGCGCCAAGGGCGCCAGCGAAGTTACGGTCGCGGAGACCGTTGCCGAAAGTCTGGCGACGGTTCGCGCTGAAAACCCTGACGTCCAGATCGAGATGATCGACGACTCCGTCTATTTCACCTACGGCAACTACGAAGCCGCCATGCACACCCTCGTCGAGGGCGCGATCCTCGCCGTCATCGTGGTTCTGCTCTTCTTGCGCAACTGGCGGGCGACCCTGATCTCTGCCGTGGCGCTACCGTTGTCAGCGATCCCGACCTTCTGGGTCATGGACATGATGGGCTTCTCGCTGAACCTCGTCTCGTTCCTGGCACTGACGCTGGCGACCGGTATTCTTGTCGACGACGCGATCGTCGAGGTGGAAAACATCGCCCGGCACATCAAGATGGGCAAGACGCCCTATCGCGCGGCGATCGAGGCGGCGGACGAAATCGGCCTCGCGGTCATCGCCACGACCTTCACCATCATCGCGGTCTTCGTGCCGGTCTCCTTCATGCCGGGCATTCCGGGCCAGTACTTCATCCAGTTCGGCCTGACAGTTGCCTTCTCGGTCTTCTTCTCACTGCTTGTGGCACGCCTCATCACGCCGATGATGGCCGCCTATCTGATGCGGGCCGAAGACGCGATGGACGACCATCACGACAATGACAGCCTGCCGCTCAAGATCTACACCCGCATCGTCCGAGCCACGACCGGCGGCTGGGCACCCCGGTCGCTCCGGAACTGGGGCGCGCGCGTTGAGCGCGAAAGCGAGCATTCCAACACGACTGCCGGCCGCTTCGTGCATTTCATGTTTGCCCGTGTCGGCTTCGGTTGGCTGTCGCGGCTCCTCACCCTGGCTGCCGCCATCGCGTTCCTGATCGGCTCGATCATCCTTCTGTCCGGCGTTCCCGGCAGCTTCATCCCGCCGGAAGACGCTGGGCGTATCGTGCTGTCCGTAGAGCTCCCGCCAAATGCAAAGCTTGAGGATACCGAGCGCAAGACGGACGAGATCTATGCGGCCATCAAGGACGTGCCAGATGTCGACAGCATCTTTATCCTCGGCGGCTCCTCGCCGCGGGGCGATCTGGAACTACGCCGCGCCAGTGTCACCATGAACCTGGATCGCATCGAGCATTCGCTGGCAAAGACGCTGGTGAACGATGGCCTGGGTAATCTTCCACTGATCGGCCAATACCTGCCGAAGCTGCCAGAGAACGGACGCGTGCGTCCACAGTGGGATATCGAGGACGAAGTCTTCGCCAAGCTTGGCGGCATCGCCGACATTCGGATCACGAAGCTCAACGACCGCGGCGAACGCGACATCACCTTCAACTTCCTCTCCAAGAACGAGGAAGAACTGAACCAGGCCGTGGGAATTCTCGAGGCCAAGCTTCGCCAGGTGCCGGAACTCGCCAATGTCAGTGCCGACGGTGCCCTGCCCCGTCCGGAACTGCAGATCCGGCCGCGTGCCGACGAGGCCGCACGCCTCGGCATCACGGCCCAGCAAATCGCCCAGACGGTGCGCGTTGCCACCATCGGCGATGTGGACGCGGCACTCCCGAAGATCTCGCTCGACAACCGCCAGATCCCGATCCGCGTCCAGGCCGCGCTCGATCTGCGCACAGATCTGGCAGCCATCCGCGCCCTGAAGGTGCGCACGGCAAGCGGCGCAACCGTGCCGCTGTCGAGCGTCGCCGATATCGACTACGCCGAGGGTGTCTCGTCGATCAAGCGCAATGACCGCAACCGGGTCGTCTCTATCGGCGCTAGCCTTCCGCAAGGCGTGGCCCTCGACACGGCAACGGCGGCCTACCGCACCGCGGCGGAGAATGCCGAGATCCCCGCGAGCGTTCGCCTTGCCGAAAGCGGCGACGCGAAGATCCAGGCGGAGATGCAGCAGAGCTTCGTCAACGCGATGATCCTCGGCCTGCTCCTGGTGCTGACCGTGCTGATCCTGCTCTTCAAGGATGTGATCCAGCCCTTCACCATTCTGTTCTCGCTGCCGCTCGCGATCGGCGGTGTGGCCGTCGCGCTGATCATCACCAACAACGCGCTCTCCATGCCCGTACTGATCGGCATCCTGATGCTCATGGGCATCGTGACGAAGAACGCCATCCTGCTGGTCGACTTTGCCATCGAGATGCGCAGACAGGGCATGCATCGCCTTGAGGCCATGGTCGAAGCCGGCCGCAAGCGCGCCCGCCCGATCATCATGACCTCCATCGCCATGTCGGCAGGCATGCTGCCCTCGGCACTCGGTGTCGGTGAAGGCGGCTCGTTCCGCGCACCGATGGCGATCGCGGTCATCGGCGGCATCATAGTCTCGACCGTGCTGAGCCTTGTCGTGGTGCCGGCCTTCTTCCTGATCCTCGACGACGTCTCCCGCCTGCTGGGCTGGTTCTTCAGCCGCTTCGTCGGCAAGAAGGAGGAAGAGGAAGAGCCGCTGACGCCGGAAGTCCTGTCCTTCCTGGCGCGCCAGAATGTTCAGGCCCTTGAAGCGATGGATCGCCGTGTTGCTGCCGTCGAGCGCAGTCAGCCCGTCACTCGCAAGGGCGATGGCAACGGCAATGTCATCAACCTGCCGCCGCTTGCGGCGGAGTGAAACCGCAAACAATGACAAGAGGCCGGGCCCATGCCCGGCCTTTTTCGTTTGAGTGGTTCGAGCAACAATTTAGGAACGCCTGATTTGCGATTCCATCGGTTGATCGAAATCAATCCCTACTTCCCCCCCTCGCGATAATGTGAATCGACTGGGAAGGGCAAAGCACCCGGACTTGCTGGAGAAACGCCGGTGCGAAGCGGGCTTGGCCCCGCTTGCGCAGCAGGTGGCGCGACGACCGCAGCGGTAAATGCCCGAACACCGTGATGGATGGGGAGCCGTGAAGACCGTGAACAAGATGTTGAGACTGAACTCGCGCGACAAGAATACGCTTCTGCGGACATCTTTCTTGTCACAACTCGGCCCGACCGCAATGGCCTCGATGATGGAGATCGCCAACATCTCCAATTACGAAGCGCGCGACGTGCTCTTCCGTGAAGGCGAGCCTGCCGATTGCTTCTACAGCGTGCTGAGCGGCTATGTGCGGCTCTACCGCCTGAACAAGGACGGGCGCGAGGCCGACATCCGTATCTGCGGCCCGGGGGACACCTTCGCCGAATGCCTGCTCGCGGTCGGCGACAAGTATCTTTACAATGCCCAGGCTGCGGAGGCCGTGACGCTCGCCCGCTTCGACCTGCAGCGCGTCCGGGCACTGGCCGAGCAGGAAAAGGACGTCGCCAAGGCGATCATCACGTGTCTGTCTGCCCATTTGCGCACGACCATGGACTGCATCGCCAACGACCGCCTCCAGACTGCTCCGCAGCGGGTCGCCCATTATCTGCTGACTCATTGCGATGCCGAGGGTGGCCCGGCCTCGATCCGCCTGCCGTTCCAGAAGAGCCTGCTGGCCGGCAAGCTCGGTCTCGCTCCGGAAGCACTCTCGCGCGCCTTCTCGACCCTGCGTCGTGTCGGTGTGATCGTTCGCGGTCGGACGATACAGATCAGCGACGTGAATGCGCTGAGGCAGATCTGACCCAGCCTAGGCCCGGACGGTGAGCCCCCTGCTCAGAGCCCCCCACTCTCCTGCAGGAAACTCACAATCCGGTCGACACCGGCACCTCGCTTGAGGTCCGTGAAAACGAAGGGCCGTTCGGAGCGCATGCGGTTCGCGTCGCGCTCCATCACCTCGAGATCGACGCCGACATGCGGCGCAAGATCCGTCTTGTTGATGACAAGCAGATCCGACCGAGTGATCCCGGGCCCGCCCTTGCGCGGGATCTCTTCTCCCTGACAGACCGAAATCACATAGAGCGTGATATCGGCGAGATCGGGCGAAAAGGTCGCCGCCAGATTGTCCCCGCCCGATTCGATGAAGACGACGTCGAGATCCGGGATCCGGGCATTGAGATCGGCAATCGCCTTGAGATTGATCGAGGCATCCTCGCGGATCGCGGTATGCGGACAGCCCCCTGTCTCGACACCCACAACCCGGTCCGAGGTCAAGGCCTGCATCCGGATCAGTGCATCGGCATCCTCGCGCGTATAGATGTCGTTGGTCACGACGGCGACCGAATAGGTTTCGCGCATCGCCTTGCAGAGTTTCTCCGTCAGCGCCGTCTTGCCGGAGCCGACAGGCCCGCCGATACCGACGCGGAGAGGACCATTCTTCGATTTCATCATGTTCGTCCTGTTGGTTTCCCTTCAGAGGGGACGGAAGGCTAGGATTGGAAAAGGCGCGAATATTGGGTCTCGTGCCGCATGCTGAGCGTATCCGCGATCACGGTCGCCGATCCGAGGTCATCAAGCCCGAGCCGGCTGATCTCTTCGGCGGCAGCAAGGATAGGCCCCTCTGCCGCCGCAAGGATCGCCAGGCCTCGTGTCTGCCCAAGAACACCAAGGCGGATTGCCACCGACACATATTGCGAGACCTGCGCATGCAGGAACGCCGCGATCGCATCCACCCGACCAACGACATGGGCCGAGGAGATCGCGCCAACCGCCACACTGTAGGGTACCGGCCCCGCTAGGGCATCAATGACCGGATGCGGCCAGGCGGCAGCGGCTCGGACGAAGGCCTCGCCGAGCCGCGTCATCTCGGCATGCCGCTCGGCGGAACCGGCGAGTGCTGTCGCGAGCGAGATGAGATCATCGAGCGACCCCGCCTCGCCCTGCAGCCGATGTGCTTCGTTGAGCAGGATCGCATCATTGCGCAATCCGCCATTGCCCAGCAACACATCGAGCCAGGCCTCCAGATCATCGCCATTGATGACATGCCCGTCGACGATGGCGCCTTCCAGGCCTGCGGAATAGGAGAAACCACCGACGGGAAACGCGGGCGACAGCCAGGCCATGAGCCTGAGCAGCGCCTGGCGTCCGGTCGCGCCGTCAGCAGGCAGTTCAGCCATGGCTGTGGCCACCATGGGCGTGATAAGCGCCGCGCACAGGCTGGAACGGCTCAATCACTTCGCTGACCGTGGCACCAAGGCCACTGAGCATGTCCCGGATCACGTGGTCGCGCTGAATGAGGATACGGTCGGCCTCGATCTGCGCGGAGAGATGGCGGTTGCCCAGGTGCCAGGCAAGCTCGATTAGATGCAGCGCATCGCGTGCCCGAATTTCGAAGAGCCGCTCCTCTGCTGCCTGGATTTCGATCGTCGTGCCGTCGTCGAGCACCAGCCTGTCACCATGGTGGAAAAGCACCGGTTCCTTCAGATCAAGCATTACCATCTCGCCATTGTCGAGATGCAGGAGCTTGCGTCGCAAATGACGCCCGTCATGGGGAAGAACAACGGTTCCTTCCGGCGCCTCGGCAATGGAACCGGCAGGTTTGAAAGACGTCGCGCGCTGCATGAAAACTCCGAGATGGCTGTTTTTTGAACCATGCACAGGAAGCAGGCAAACGGCAAGATCGATCTTCAGCCACGCTGTACGATCGCAGCAAAAAGCTCAGCATCATCAGCAGCATGGTCGTGGACTGCCGGTTCGGCAAGGGCGAGCGAATGCTCGTGGAAAACCCTGTCACGTCCCGCATCCTTTGCTAGATAGAGGGCCTTGTCGGCAAAGGCATAGACGCTATCGGGGCGCCTCCCGGGCCGAAACTCGGCGACACCGGCGGAGATGGTTACCAAGAGGTCGATTTCGTGAAAACCGAACCGTTCCGCCGCCACGCGCTGCCGCGCCTGCTCGACCAATGCCAGCCTCTGCTCGGTCGTCCCGCCGCGCAGGATGATACCGAACTCTTCCCCGCCCAGTCGTGCAACCAGCTGCTGGTCGCCAAAAACCTCCTGCAGCACCGCCGAGATAAACTGGATGACGCGATCGCCTGCCTGATGGCCGAAACGGTCGTTGATCGACTTGAACCGGTCGATGTCGATGATCGCAAGGGACGCATCCCGCTCGGTGGCAAAGAAGAGCTCGTTGAAGGCTCGCCGATTGGCAAGACCCGACAAGGTGTCCGTCCGGCTCAACCGCTCGAGTTCCCGGCGCGATAGGACCAGCTCCCGAATGACGTGCCCTGCCACAAAGGCGAGGCTCCCGGACAGCACCCCGCCAAACAGCCAGGAGAAGGCAACGGTGAGGCGGACCATCTCGTCAAAGGGGATCGTCACCAGATCCAGCGCATAGAGCAGCGGCAGCGAAACGAACCCGGCAAGGCTGGTGAAAATGACGGAGCGAAAGCTGACCCGGAATGCAAAGCTCCAGATCGCCCGAGGCGTCTCGAAGCCCCCGAGATCGATCCGCCGCCAGGGCCGTTTTCCGATGAGAATCACCGCCTGCTCCTTCATGAACATGCTTCTGGATTAGGCCGTGCCGGTTCTCCTATTCCTACAGGAATCATTCAAATGCGATGGATATCCTCATTGGAGGCGGAACCACCTAAAATGGCCGGAATCGACCCCGACCGCAGATCCAAAACACCGGAAACAAGGACGGTGGAGATCGTCACGCCCCGTGATGCAGATCGAGCGAGAGGTCGAGCAGTTGCGGCAGCGGCGTCCACCAACCGGTGCTGATGCCGGCCCTGCGCAGCATGGCCGCCGTCCACGTATTGCAGCCGACCAAAGCATTGAAGAGGCCCTCGGCCTCGAAGAACTCGTCATCTGGACCGTAAGCGGCACCGGGAATGGCAATGGGAGAACCCTCCGCACGGACGAAGCTTTCGCGGATCGCGGCAATCATCTGCCGACGTCCCTCCTGCGTCACCTCAACCGGCCGCACGGATGGATGGTTCAGATCAATCATCCCCGCGACCGAGACGTGAAGAACGGACCGATCAACCGTCAACGCCTTGAGGACCGGCAGCGGTCGCATGTCCCCCCAGGTCGGTGTCTCGATATAGAAAGATCGCCCGCCCCAGCCGATGATCAGGTACTCGACGCCGGGCATGTCCAACGGCAGACCGAATGGAGCGAGATCGGCGAACGCAGCCCGCACCTCGTCATCAACGCGCAGCGCAATATCGGTGTGGATCGGGTTGGAAAGAAGGAGGATCTGGCCGCCGCTATCGAGCGAAGCCTGTACAGGCGACATCAGGGGGCGAGGCACGACCGTGCCGAGAAAAATCAGGATAGTCACCACACCCAGGGTGCAGAGCAGCCCCTTCATAAAACGCTTCATTCAGATCCGGTTCAATCCACGAGGTCGAGCCTATGCTCTATCCGACGTACCGTGTCAGCCAAGCGGTCCAGGCGCAAGCCGAGTTCGGCCACACCGCCAGCATCCGTTCCCTGATCTCGGCGCAGACCGGCTAGACCAATTTCCATCCGTGTCAAACGATTGCCCTGCTCAAGCATGGTATCGGGAACATCGCGGAGGTCTGCGCGGATCGCACGCAGATGCTCAAGAACAAGATTGTTCACATCATCGGCCATGCCAGATCTCCATCACCTCACCATCGATGATACACCAGCAAGCGAGGGTCGCAACCAGGGAGAAATGCAACGCGCCCTCGAGGGGCGCCTTCCTTTGTCAGAACAGGAAATACCGCTGCGCCATCGGCAGCTTCGTCGCCGGCTCGCAGGTGAGCAACTCGCCATCGGCACGGACTTCATAGGTCTCCGGATCGACCTCGATATGAGGGGTCAGGTCGTTATGGATCATCGACTTCTTGGAAATGCCGCCACGCGTGTTCTTGACCGCCACCAGCTGCTTTGCAACGCCCAGACGGTTGCCGAGACCGGAATCGATGGCAGCCTGGCTCACAAAGGTGACCGACGTATTGGTCCGCGCCTTGCCATAGGCGCCAAACATCGGGCGGTAATGCACCGGCTGCGGTGTCGGGATCGAGGCATTCGGATCGCCCATCGGCGCCGCCGCGATCATGCCGCCCATCAGGATTATATCAGGCTTCACACCGAAGAAGGCCGGGTTCCAGATCACGAGGTCGGCGCGCTTCCCGACTTCCACCGAGCCGATCTCATGGCTGACACCGTGAGCGATCGCCGGATTGATGGTGTATTTCGCCACATAACGCTTGGCGCGCATATTGTCGTTGTCGCCGGTTTCCGACGGCAGCGCACCGCGCTGGCGCTTCATCTTGTCCGCCGTCTGCCAAGTGCGGATGATGACCTCACCAACGCGACCCATGGCCTGACTGTCCGAGGAAATGATCGAGAAGGCACCGATATCGTGCAGGATGTCTTCGGCCGCGATGGTTTCCTTGCGGATACGGCTTTCGGCAAAGGCGATGTCTTCGGGAATCGAGGACGAGAGGTGATGGCAGACCATGAGCATGTCCAGATGCTCGGCAATCGTGTTCACCGTATAAGGCCGCGTCGGATTGGTCGACGACGGGATGACGTTCATCTGGCCGCAGATCTTGATGATGTCAGGTGCATGGCCGCCGCCCGCCCCTTCCGTATGGAAGGCATGGATGGTCCGCCCCTTGATCGCGCCGATCGTGTCTTCGACGAAGCCTGACTCGTTCAGCGTATCCGTGTGGATCATCACCTGCACATCATACTGGTCGGCGACCGAAAGGCAGCAGTCGATGGCACCGGGCGTCGTGCCCCAGTCCTCGTGAAGCTTCAGCGAGGTGGCACCTCCCAGAACCATTTCCTCGAGCGCACCCGGCAGCGATGCATTGCCCTTGCCGGCAAAGGCAAGGTTCATCGGGAAGGCATCCGCCGCCTCGATCATACGGGCGATATGCCAGGGGCCGGGCGTGCAGGTGGTGGCAAGCGTGCCATGCGCCGGCCCCGTGCCGCCGCCTAGCATGCAGGTGAGGCCGGACATCAGCGCTTCCTCGATCTGCTGCGGGCAGATGAAGTGGATATGCGCATCCATGCCGCCGGCCGTGACGATCTTGCCCTCCCCGGCAATCGCCTCCGTGCCGGGACCGACGATGATATTCACGTTCGGCTGCGTGTCCGGATTGCCAGCCTTGCCGATCGCAACGATCCGGCCGTCCTTGAGGCCGATATCGGCCTTCACGATACCCCAGTGATCAAGGATCAACGCATTGGTGATCACAGTATCGACCGCGCCGTCTGCGCGGGTTACTTGGCTCTGACCCATGCCGTCGCGGATGACCTTGCCGCCACCGAATTTCACCTCCTCACCATAGGTGGTGAAATCCTTCTCCACCTCGATGAACAGCTCCGTATCGGCAAGACGCACCTTGTCGCCCGTGGTCGGACCGAACATGGAGGCATAGGCGGCGCGGGACATCTTGAAGGACATGGGTCTCAGGCTCCTTGGGAGAGGGCGGTTACATCGGGAAGGGCACAGGTCAGCGCCCTGGTCATGCTGGCAAGCTCAGTTCTCATAAAGCGAACCCAGGTTCTTCAGCTCTTCCGTGCGACGGGTTGTCAGTTCTGCAAGACAGGACGAGATGATCAGCGGCTGCATCGAACCACCCTCGACCGAGTAACCTTCGACATCACAGGCCGCGTCGCGATAGGCAAGCCAGGCGCGCTGCGAAGCCAGAAGCCGCTTGGCGGCCCCGTTACCATCCAAGGGCGGTGTTGCCTTGTCCCAGGCCAGCATGGCGGCGCGCGTCTCTGCCCACTGGGCGTTCATTGCGAGATCCGCTTTTCGATAATCCTTGGCCGCACACTGGTTCATGTCGGCCTGGGTCATGGCATTGTTGCAATCGACGTCGCGCACGTCCTCGCTCGATGCCGGCGCGTCTTTCAGCAAGACGCAGCCGCAGAGCATCAGGATCATGCTCCAGTTCATCGCTCGCCCCATGGCCACGCCCCCGACCGCTGCATGCTCACAGACCGCCCATAACCTGCTGGCGGAAGCCATAGACCTCGCGCTTGCCCGAGAGCGGGATCAGCGTTACCTGCCGCGTCTGGCCGGGTTCGAAGCGCACGGCGGTCCCAGCCGGAATGTCAAGCCGCATGCCGCGCGCCTTGTCACGCTCGAAGATCAGCCCGGCATTGGTCTCGTAAAAATGATAGTGGCTGCCGACCTGCACCGGGCGGTCGCCGCTGTTGGACACCTCGATCGTGACTGTCGGATGGCCGGCGTTCAGTTCGATTTCGCCAGTAGCTGCAACGATTTCACCGGGGATCATCGATCTCTCCTTGAGCAGGTTCAAGCGGCGCGCGAAGGCGGGCAGCCCTCGGCTTTGAGGACGCGGAGGGTACTCGCCGGGTTGTTGGCAAGCCTGGCAGCAGGCCGGACCGGCCGGCGCACCAGTTCATCACCGCAATTCGGGCAGATGCCGGCAAGCGTGGTTTCGGCGCAATCGGCGCAATAGGTGCATTCAAAGCTGCAGATCATCGCCAGGCTCTCCGGCGGCAGATCCTTGTTGCAGCACTCGCAATTGGGACGAAGCTCCAGCGCCATGATCTCGATCCTCAGCGAATGGGTTCGTGCACGGTGACGAGCTTCGTGCCATCGGGAAAGGTCGCCTCGATCTGCACGTCGTGGATCATCTCGGCAATGCCTTCCATCACCTGATCGCGGGTGATGACATGGGCTCCGGCCTCCATCAGATCCGCCACCGCCCGGCCGTCACGCGCACCCTCGACCACGAAGTCGGTAATCAGCGCGATCGCTTCCGGATAGTTGAGCTTCACACCCCGTTCCAGCCGGCGCCGGGCCACCATGGCGGCCATCGCGATCAGCAGTTTGTCCTTTTCCCGCGGCGTCAGATTCATGCGTGCTCCAATCCGTGATCGTCAGAGATTCCAGACTTTTGGCACAGACGCGCCCCCGCGCAAGGCCGAAATGATCGGGATCAGGATTTTTCTCAAGGCAAAGCCGTCAGGTGCGGAGACTCGGGCAACAAGCTTGCCTTGCCAATGACTTACGCCGCCCATTTCTTCAGCGATCTGCTCACGAATTGGGCGGATCAGCGCTTCGGCGCGCGGACTGACGAGGATGAGAGTCGCAAAGGCGACGCGTCCGCCGAGCACCGCCGGAGACGCGACCAAACTCGCCACGTCGCCCTCGAGTTTCAGCTCTTCGGCATGCAAGAGCTGCCCCGCGCGGCGGATCCGCCAACGGTCGCGCACCAGGCCGGTATTCATCGCCTCGCCCATGGCCCTGCGCCCGAGCAGAATTGCCTCGACGGCGAGGAATTCCGCATCCTCTGCGAGGTCGACCTCCAGCCGCCGGGTCAGCGATGCGTTGTCGAAGAGAATGCTTTCCTGCGGCAGCCAATGCATTCTGGCGCCCTCGCCCACCTCGATGCGGGTGGTGATCTGGCCGGTACCGGCAGAAGCCTTGTAGATCTTCTCGCAGGCCTGCGTGGTTGCGGTGAGAAAGCATCCAGGCCCGGCCCGGAAATTCCAGTCGAACTGGTCCCCGCCGGTAATGCCGCCCGCGGTATTGATGATGACGGCTTCGAGTTCGTCGGTGAAGCTCTCAGGCAAGCGGATCTTCGCCGCCCCCTCCTGGTACAGCTCGGCGATGCGCGTGCGCCCGCCGAGCGACTTCGTCACAAGTCGTCCGACACCGCGAGCGCGTTGCTGTCTTGTTTGCTGGATGGCGTGCACCTTGTCCCCTGTCCGCCGTCGCTGATCGCGGCGGTATTTTGTGTGTCGGCGCAGGCGGCACCAACCGCGACCGTCGCGATCATCTCACCGCCCGAAGCCTTGAAGAATTCCCACATTCTGTCGGTCGCATCAACCTCACGGATCTCCTTCTCGCCATGCGAGGCAAGCTGGAAACGGATCGTTCGAGCCGGCCAGGCATGATCGGCACTGGCAATGACATAGGACACAACGCTGGTGCCTGCGCGGCAGCCGGCATAGGTGGCGACATCCGCGTTCTCGCCCGCAACCAGAGAGGCGCGCCTGTCACAACCGTTGAGTTCGGCCCAGCGGTTAAGCGCCACCTCACCACCGTAACGCCAATAGGCCTTGCCACCGCCCTCGAACGGGTTGACGTGATCCTTCTTGCCGGAAAAGGCGATGATCGAGACCGGACGGCTCGGCTGGCAGCTTTCGCGCCGCGGCTGCCACACCCCGTTTTCCTCAACCGGCGTTCCCGCGCGCAGGCCCATGACAAAACCGGCCGCTGCAAAATCGCCATAGCCGTTGCAGATATATTGCGACAGCATTCGCCCGCCGCCGGAATAGCCCGAGGCATAAACCTTGGTCGCGTCGATGCAGAGCGTCTCCTTCGCAAGCTTGAGCAACTCGCGGATTGCAGCGGACTCATCCGCCCCCTCGCCTGCCGTCACGCCGGGCACATTCCACGCATAGGTGTTCGGCAATCCGCCCTTCTGGCTGCCGGCCAGCGCCATGACGACAAAGCCTTCGCGGTCGGCCACCTCGTTCCAATGGCTGCGCCCCAACTGGACAGCAGGGTTGCTGTTTGAGCCATGGAAGTCGAGGACGAGCGGAACCTTCTTGTTGCCCGAGTAGTTTGAGGGAATGACATAGATCGCCTCGCGCTCGATCCCGCCGGACTGGAAGGTCAGCCTATGCTGGCCGGGTTCCATGGGCTCTCCGCACCCGGCCGCATGGGCGGCGGCGCTGGAGAGGCCAAAGAGAAAGAGCCCCGCGACCACGCGCATTACGCCGCGTGCCCGCACGAGTGGGAAAACCGTGCTGGTCGTCATGGATGTGCCTTCTGTTCGCAGATGCGCGTCTAATATCACGCGTGGCCCCAGCATCAACCCGACTTCGCTAATAAATCATCAACCCTGTCTTGCAAAATTAAACGGTCAGGTGGCGCCGCGCCTCCGGCGTGTCCAGCGTTTCCGCCGCCCCCTGATGCACGATCTCGCCGCGATCCATGATGTAAACGTGATCGGCGAGCTCCCGGCAAAAATCGAGATACTGCTCGACCAGAAGGATCGCCATGCCCGTCGTGTCGCGCAGATAGCGGATCGCCCGACCGATGTCCTTGATGATCGACGGCTGGATGCCTTCGGTCGGCTCGTCCAGCACGAGGATCTTCGGCCGAGTGACCATGGCCCGCCCGATCGCCAGTTGCTGCTGCTGGCCACCCGAGAGGTCACCGCCCCGCCGCGACAGCATCGTATCGAGAACCGGAAACAGGCTGAAAATATCGTCGGGAATGAAACGGTCCTTGCGGTCGAGCGGCGCATAACCGGTCTCGAGGTTTTCCCGGACGGTCAGAAGCGGAAAGATCTCGCGACCCTGCGGCACGTAACCAACTCCCGTCCGCGCCCGGTTGAACGGCGCCATGCCATTGAGCTTTTGGCCGTTGAAGGTGATCGTGCCGGCCGACACCGCATGCTGGCCAGTGATGGCGCGCAAGAGCGACGACTTGCCGACCCCGTTTCGCCCCAGCACGCAGGTGATCTTGCCCATCTCGGCATTGATGGAGACGCCGCGGAGCGCCTGGGCCGCGCCGTAGTGCAGATTGACATTTTCGACTGTCAGCATGGCATTTCTCTTTTCATATCAAAGTCGCCCCTCATCCGGCTGCCGCCACCTTCTCCCCGCAAGCGGGGAGAAGACCCCGTGCCGCTGCCCTCCCAGCCACCGCGGAGGTCTCGGCGGACTAGTCCCCTCTCCCCGCCTGCGGGGAGAGGGTTAGGGTGAGGGGCATACGCCGAAGCACTCATCATCACCGCCCCAGATAATTCTCGATGACCTTCTGGTCGTTCGAGACGAAATCGATCGAGCCCTCGGCGAGTACCGAGCCTTCAGCCAGACACGTCACCTTGACGCCAAGATCGCGGATGAAACCCATGTCGTGTTCGACGACAACCACCGAGCGGGTCTTGGCGATTTCCTTGAGCAGAATGGCCGTCTCCGCCGTCTCGGCATCCGTCATACCGGCGACCGGCTCGTCGACGAGCAACAGCTTGGGCTCCTGGGCGAGCAGCATGCCGATCTCCAGCCACTGCTTCTGGCCATGGGAGAGATTGGCGGCCAGCTCGTCCTTGCGATGGGTCAGGCGCACCGTCTCGAGGATCTCCTCAATGCGTGCCTTGTCTTCGGACGACAGGCTGTAGAACAGCGTGGCAAAGACACCGCGCTTGCGGTTGAGCGCCAGCTCCAGATTGTCCCAGACGGTGTGGCTCTCGAACACGGTCGGCTTCTGAAACTTGCGTCCGATCCCGAGTTGGGCGATCTCGGCCTCGTCCTTCTTGGTCAAATCGATCTTGCCGCCGTCGAAAAAGACATCGCCTTCGTCCGGCCGGGTCTTGCCGGTGATGATGTCCATCATCGTTGTCTTGCCGGCACCGTTCGGGCCGATGATGGCGCGAAGCTCACCGGGCTCAACGATGAAGGAGAGCGAATTCAGCGCCTTGAAGCCGTCGAAGGATACGGAGACACCGTTGAGATAGAGCAGGCTGGACGTGGTCTTGTCGCTCATCACATTACTCCGCCGCCACGGGGGCCGGTTGGGGTTTTACGTCACTGTTGGCGGCATCCTTGTCCGCTGCGTCGCGATATTCCTTTCGACGCGCAACATACTGCTGAACCGTGCCAACGATCCCCTTGGGCAGGAACAGCGTGACGAAGATGAACAGACCGCCCAAGGCAAAGAGCCACAGATCGGGGAAGGCACCGGTGAAGTAGCTCTTGCCGACATTGACCAGGATCGCGCCGATAATCGGCCCGATCAGCGTGCCGCGTCCGCCGACAGCCGTCCAGACGACCACTTCGATGGAGTTGGCCGGCGCGAATTCGCCCGGATTGATGATGCCGACCTGCGGCACGAACAGCGCACCAGCAATGCCCGCCATCATCGCCGAGACGACGAAGGTGAAGAGCTTGATGTTCTCGACCCGGTAGCCGAGGAAGCGCACGCGGCTTTCCGCATCGCGCACGCCGACCAGCACCTTGCCGAACTTCGACCGAGTGATGCCGGACGCAATCACCAGGCAGAGCGCGAGGAAGATTGCCGAGAGCGCAAAGAGCACCGCCCGCGTCCCGTCGGCCTGGACGGAGAAGCCGAGGATCTCCTTGTAGTCGGTAAGCCCGTTATTGCCGCCAAATCCCATGTCGTTGCGGAAGAAGGCGAGCATCAGCGCATAGGTCATCGCCTGGGTGATGATCGAGAGGTAAACGCCGTTGACGCGGGAGCGGAAGGCGAACCAGCCGAAGACGAAGGCAAGCAGGCCCGGCACGATCAGCACCATGGCCATGGCCACGGGGAACATGTCCATGCCGTACCAGAACCACGGCAGTTCCTTCCAGTTCAGGAAAACCATGAAGTCAGGCAGGATGGGGTCGCCGTAAACGCCGCGGGAACCGATCTGGCGCATCAGATACATGCCCATCGCGTAACCACCGAGCGCAAAGAAAGCGCCGTGGCCGAGCGAGAGGATGCCGCAGTAGCCCCAGACGAGATCGAGCGCGAGCGCGAGCAGCGCATAGCAGAGATACTTGCCGAGCAGCGACATGATGTAGGTCGGCACATGCAAAGGGCTGCCCGGAGGCATGAGCAGGTTGAGCGCCGGAATGAGCACGGCAAAGGCAGCGAGAATGCCTGCAACGATCAGGATCTTGCCTTCGAGTGCACGCAGGATGAAGCCGGTAATCATGCTTCCACCGCCCTTCCCTTGAGCGCGAAAAGGCCGCGCGGTCGTTTTTGAATGAACAGGATGATCAGCACGAGCACGAGGATCTTGCCGAGAACGGCACCGACGGAAGGCTCAAGGAACTTGTTGAGGATGCCGAGCGAGAGTGCCCCCACCAGCGTGCCCCAGAGATTGCCGACGCCGCCGAAGACCACGACCATGAAACTGTCGATGATATAGGCCTGGCCAAGGTTCGGGCTGACATTGTCGATCTGCGAAAGGGCTACACCGGCGATACCCGCAATGCCCGAGCCCAGCGCAAAGGTGAAGGCGTCAACCCACGGAGTTCTGATGCCCATGGAAGAGGCCATGCGGCGGTTCTGGGTGACCGCGCGCATCTGCAGGCCAAAGGCTGACTTCTTCATCAATGCCAGCAGCGCGAAGAATATGGTCAGCGAGAAAAGCACGATCCACAGACGGTTCCAGGTGATCGTCATGCCACCCAGCGCAAACGAGCCGGACATCCAGGAGGGGTTGCCCACTTCCTGGTTCGTCGGGCCGAAGATGGTACGCACGGTCTGCTGCAGGATCAGCGAAATGCCCCAGGTGGCGAGCAGCGTTTCCAGAGGTCGACCGTACAGGAAGCGGATGACACCGCGTTCGATGACGAGGCCGATCAGGGCCGTCATCAGGAAGGCGACGGGAAGTGCAATCGCCAGGGACCAGTCGAAAAGTCCGGGATAGCTGGTGCGAATGACCTGCTGCACCACGAAGGTGGAATAGGCGCCGATCATGACCATTTCGCCATGCGCCATGTTGATAATGCCCATGACGCCAAAGGTGATGGCAAGGCCGATGGCGGCGAGCAGCAGGACGGAGCCGAGCGAGATGCCGTACCAGATATTCTGGCCCATGTCCCAGAACATCAGGCTGCTCTCGATCTTGGCAACAGCCGAATCCAGATCTGGTTTCAGGCTCTCGTCGATGGTCGAGGAGACCGACATCAGGATGCCAACCGCCTTTCGGCCTCCAAGCGATGCCACGGTCTCGATGGCAGCCCGCTTCTCCTCAGCGGAACGGTCGGAGGCAAGGACCGAAACGGCGCGGGCCTCCTCCATGCGCGCCTTGACCTGGGGATCCTGCTCGGTCGCGAGCGCCGCCTCCACGAGGTCCAAGTTTTCCGCGCTCGGCGACTGCAGAACAGCCTGCGCAGCCGCGAGCCTGACACTGCGATCAGGGCTGAGCAGCGTCAGCCCGCCAAGGGCGGAGCGGATCGCACGCCGCAGCGTATTGTTGACCTTGATCTTGGTAAAGGCGCTCTTGGGTTCCTCGCCGACCGTCTCGCCCGTGAGCGGATCGATGGCTGCGAGGTTGCTGCCGGCAGCCTTGGTTATCACGACCGCACCATCAGCCTTGCGGACGAAGAGATCGCCTTCGGCAAAGGCTTCGAGTGCCGGCACAACGCGCGGGTCGCCGGTTGCCGCGATCTTGCCGAGCAGTTCTTCGGCCTGCTTGAAATTGGCTTGGCCGAGCGCGTTGACGAGATCGCGTGGGTCGCTTTGTGCGAGCGATGGCACGGCGAGTGCGAGAAAGGTGAAGAAGATTGTGATGAAACGAATGAGCATGCTGTTGTCCCCGGAATGGCGGGCGGTCGAGCCTGAAAAGGCCCCTCATCCGCCTGCCGGCACCTTCTCCCCGTGGACGGGGAGAAGGAGGATTGCCGCACCCTCACCACCAGTGACCGTCAGACCGCCGGGCAAATCCCCTCTCCCCGCTTGCGGGGAGAGGGTTAGGGTGAGGGGCTTAGACCTAAGGTCAAGCTATCAGCTGCCCTTGCCGCCGCACTTGCCGGTGGCAACGTTGAAGTTGCCGCAGGACATCGGCTTGCGCCAATCGGCGATCAGATCCTTGGAGTCGGGCAGGTAGTCAGACCACTCGTCACCGACGACGGCAGGCGTTTCCTGGACAACTTCGAACTGGCCGTCGGCCTGGATTTCACCGATCAGGACCGGCTTGGTGATGTGGTGGTTCGGCATGACGGTGGAGTAACCGCCCGTCAGGTTCGGAACGGCAACGCCGATGATCGAGTCGAGAACGGCATCGGTCTCGGTGGTGCCGGCAGCCTCGACAGCCTTAACCCAGGCATTGAAGCCGATATAGGCGGCTTCCATCGGGTCATTGGTCACGCGCTTTTCGTTGCCGGTGAAGGCATGCCAGGTCTTGATGAACTCGGCATTGGCCGGCGTGTCGACGGACTGGAAGTAGTTCCAGGCTGCCAGGTGGCCGACGAGCGGGCCGGTATCGAGGCCGGCAAGTTCTTCTTCACCGACGGAGAAGGCGACGACCGGGATGTCTTCGGCCTTGATGCCCTGGTTGGCGAGTTCCTTGTAGAACGGAACGTTCGCGTCACCGTTGATGGTCGAGACGACGGCGGTCTTCTTGCCGGCCGAGCCGAACTTCTTGATGTCGGAGACAATGGTCTGCCAGTCGGAATGACCGAAGGGCGTGTAGTTGATCATGATGTCTTCTTCGGCAACGCCCTTCGACATCAGATAGGCCTTGAGGATCTTGTTGGTCGTCTGCGGGTAGACGTAGTCAGTGCCCGCGAGAACCCAACGCTCGACCCCTTCGTTTTCGGCGAGGTAGTCGACGGCCGGGATGGCCTGCTGGTTCGGAGCAGCGCCCGTGTAGAAGATGTTGCGCGAGGATTCTTCACCCTCATACTGGACCGGGTAGAAGAGGATCGAGTTCAGCTCTTCGAAAACCGGCAGAACGGACTTGCGCGAGGACGAGGTCCAGCAACCGAAAACGGCCGCAACCTTGTCCTTTTCAATCAGTTCGCGTGCCTTTTCAGCGAACAGCGGCCAGTCGGAGGCCGGGTCGACAACGACGGCTTCGAGCTTCTTGCCGAGAACGCCACCCTTCTTGTTCTGCTCTTCGACGAGCATCAGCATGGCGTCTTTCAACGTCGTTTCCGAGATCGCCATCGTACCGGACAGCGAATGCAGAACGCCGATCTTGATCGTGTCTTCCTGGGCGAAGGCGCCGTGGAAGGCCGTCGTCGACAGCATGGCGCCGAGAAGTGCGCCGGTGAGTTTCATCTTCATCGTCATTGTCGTGAACCCCTCTTCTTGTCCGCAACCGGTCGGTTAATGAGTGTTAACCGTTGCTGAAGGGGACTATCCGATGCTGCGCCGCAAAACCGTATACGTCGTTTGACGTAGGTCAGGGGGTAAAAGAAGGAACCGGCCTTTGCAGGCTTCGTGCTCGAAGACTTGCGGGGGTTGTACCCTGGGAATTCGCACAGATATACAAGGACCACGTCTGAAAGGATTGCCATGGAACTTCCGCCGCGCCGAACTGCACTCAAAGAAGCGACCGCCGAGGCGCATGCTGCGCTGGATGCCATGGTTGGCCACTTTCAGACCCTCGACGACTACAAGCTCTACCTGACCGGCATCGCATCGTTCCGGCTACCCGTCGAAGCCTGGCTGTCGCAGACCCGCCTACCGGCGGATCTTGATGGTTACGCGCCGCACATGGTCCAGCCCGAACTTGAAGCCGACCTTGCCGACCTTCAGGCGCCGGAGCCGAAGAACCAGCAGGCCTTCCGTCCGCCCGAGGGCGAAGGCGTGGTCGGATTGCTTTACGTGCTGGAAGGCTCGTCGCTCGGCGCACGCCTGCTTGCCAAGCGGGCGGAGGCCTTAGGTTTGAGCGCGAATTTCGGAGCTCGACATCTTTTTTCTCAGGCGCGGAACTTTTCCAGTTGGCGTGCGTTGTCGGAGCGTATGGAGAACGTGCGTGGATACGACGACCGAGCCGCTGCGAGGTGGGCCAACACCGCTTTCGACTATGCCCGTAGTGCCTTCGAAAGTGCCCTGAATGCAGACCGCCACATCCGTTGATCTTACCAATTGTGATCGCGAACCCATCCACGTGCCAGGCTCCATCCAGCCTCACGGGTGTTTGCTCGCTTGTGACCCAGCCGTAACCTCTGTCCGATTCTATTCGGCCAACGCATCAGAAATGCTGGGCGCCAGCAGTCTGATGGAGGGCACCCGGGTAGCCGACCTCCTCGGCGAGGAAGTCATCCACGACATCCGCAACGCGATTGCAGCGGCGCCGGAAGCCAGCCGTCCTGCCGTCATCGCCCACCTGCGACTGCCGAACGGTCGCTACTTCGACGTTGCCGTCCATCGCCAGAAGCAGGCTGCGATCCTTGAGTTCGAGCCGTCACTTCGGCGAACCCAGCCGCTCCAACTCGCTCGCGAGATGATTGGCCGGGTCAAGGACATCGCCGACATAGACCTCCTGATCTCTGCCTCCGCCAAACTGGTGCGCACCGTTCTGGGATACGACCGGGTGATGATCTACCGGTTCGAGGAAGATGGGTCCGGAAAAGTTGCAAGCGAAGCCAAGCGCCATGATCTTGAGAGCTTCCTGGGGCAGTATTTCCCTGCGACCGACATCCCGCGCCAGGCCCGCATCCTCTACATGCAGAACCCGATCCGGGTGATCTCAGACGCCCGCGGTCAGCGTGTAAACCTCATGCCGGAACGCGAAGAGCGGGAGGACCCGCTCGACTTATCCTTCGCGCATCTGCGCAGCGTTTCCCCGATCCACTGCGAATACCTGCGCAATATGGGCGTATCGGCTTCGATGTCGATTTCCGTGATTGTGGACGACAGGCTCTGGGGCCTTATCGCCTGCCATCATTATGCCCCGAAAACTCTCACCATGTCGGAACGCATTGCTGCAGAGATGTTCGGCGAGTTCTTTTCGCTCCACCTCCTGGCAATGAAGCAGAAGCGCAAGCTGGACATTGCGAACGAAGCCCGTCGTTCGCTGGACCGCTTCCTCCAGGCCGCCTCGCACCATTCCGACCTCGACGACATTCTCACCGCCGCCCTGCCCGAATTCCAGACGCTGTTTGCCTGCGACGGCGTCGGCCTCTGGATGAACGGTCGCTGGACCACGATCGGCAGCGTACCACCACGCGGTGCCGAGACGGATCTTGTCAGCTTTGTCACGGACATGGCGAACGGGCGCATCTGGTCCACCAAAGCGCTGTCGCAGGACTTTCCACCTGCCTCCGCCTATTTCGAAGATGTGTCAGGCGTCATGGCGGTCCCTTTGTCGCAATTGCCACGCGACTACCTGTTCTTCTTCCGCAAAGAACGGCTGCAAACACTGAACTGGGCCGGCAATCCCGAGAAGTCCTATGAAACGGGGCCGATGGGCGACCGGCTCACGCCGCGGAAAAGCTTCGCCCTGTGGAAAGAAACGGTGCAGCATCAGGCCACCCCGTGGCGAGAATCCGACTTCGAGATCGCCGAGGCGATCCGTTCGGCAACGGTCGAGATCGTGCTGCGCCACAACGAGATGATGCAGGAGGAACGCAGCAAGTCAGATGTGCGCCAGCGCATGCTGAACGAAGAGCTGAACCACCGCGTGAAGAACATCCTGGCGGTCATCAAGTCGCTCGTCGCTGCGCCCTCACAGGAACAGACCCCGATCCAGGACTATATTGGCTCGCTGCGGGGACGGATTCAGGCGCTTTCCCATGCTCATGACCAGCTGACACGTGGTGGCGGCGGCGGGACTTTGCACGACCTTCTGGAGGCAGAACTCCTGCCTTACCGTGCCGGCCAGAGCAGGATTGAAATCCGCGGACCTTCTGCGACCCTTGATGCCCGATCCCATGCCGTGGCCGCCCTGGTCATCCACGAATTGTGCACCAATGCCGCCAAATACGGCGCCCTGTCCCGCGATGGGGGCAGCCTCAACGTCACGTGGGAGAGACTCGACGACGGCGACTGCCTCCTGCGCTGGCGGGAAACCGGCGGCCCTGAAGTCGGGCCTGTGGGTCGCAAGGGATTTGGCACAGCCTTGATCGAGCGGAGCGTACCCTACGATCTTGGCGGCACCAGCAGTATCGACTATCGTCCAGAGGGTCTGACCGGCGAGTTCCGCTTGCCGGGTCGCTTCCTGACGTGGGAAACAGAACCAGCACTGGCGGAATTGGATCCAACCATGGATACCCGGTCACCGACGCAACCTCAAAGCATCGCCGGCTTGCCGATCCTTCTGGTGGAGGATCAGGTATTGATCGCGATGGACGCGGAAATGATGCTGGCCGACGCTGGTATCGACAACGTCGTCACAGCAAGTTCGAGCACTGATGCATTGAACCAGTTGAAGACCTTCACGCCTGCGATCGCCATTCTCGATATCAATCTCGGAAGGGATACGTCCGTACCGGTCGCTGAGGAACTGATGCGTCGAGGCATCCCCTTCGTCTTCGCCACCGGATACGACGACAGATCAGCCGTACCCGACGAACTGCTCTCGGTTCCTGTCGTGCGAAAGCCCTATGATTCCATCGCTCTCGTCAAGGCGCTGTCCGACCGTCTCCGGTCGCAGCTTGCTGCGAAATAAGACTGCAGACACTTTGTCACCCCGTGGATTGGCAGGGTTGTACGGCTCCATCAGACGCCGTACGTTCTCTTTACGTTCTGCGACGGGAGGGCACACATGCAGGCTTTGCAAGACTTCATCATTGAGGCGAAGGCGGTCACCTACATGAGTGGCAAACGCCCTCAGCCTGTGCCAACCCGTCCCGGTGCCAAGGACATTCCGTATGAGAGGGGCCGCTATCGCTACCTCGACAGCCATTTCGGTGGCACGGATTTTCTAGGTCAGGAGGTCGTCTGGCAGGACGAGATCCCGATCTGGGCGATGAATTACTATGGCAGAATCATCGACCCGGCCCGCTTCGACGGCGAACGAGCAGGCACTGTGATCAAGCAGGCACTGACCGCGCTCTACCAGGAGAAGCGCTTTCTGGGTGGCTTTGCCTATCAGCATGCCCTCGGCGAATATGTAGACCAGTCGGCCGGCGATTATCGCAGCTTCCTCGGCGTTGAACGCATCCTGGTCGAGGACCGAACCGTCTATCAGCTTGACTATCAGGGAGGCCTGATCAAGGCCTGACGGGCCTTGCTATTCTGGACAATCCCGTGAAAATGCCTAAAGGACAGCCACCCCAGAAAAGGCGCTAGATTTTAGGCATGCCGGCACGCCAACGTATTATCCCCGTTCGCCGCGAATACAATCGCTGGGTCGCCAATCAGACCCTTGAGGATTATGCGCTCCGCTTCACCGCCAAGAGCGCCCGCAAATTCTCTTCCAGCCGCATTTCCCAGACGGCAATCGGCGCGATCTCCTTCCTAGCGCTGGAGGCGATCGGCGGCACGATCACGATCGCCTATGGCACGACCAATGCCTTCTTCGCCATCGTCGTCGCTGCCATCCTGATGCTGCTGGTCGGAGTACCCATCAGCAAATATGCGATCCGCCATGGCGTCGACATCGACCTTCTGACGAGAGGAGCCGGCTTCGGTTATATCGGCTCGACCATCACCTCGCTGATCTACGCCGCCTTCACCTTCATGCTCTTCGCCATTGAGGCCTCGATCATGACAAAGGCGCTGGAACTGGCTTTCGGCATTCCGCTCTGGCTCGGCTACATCATTTCGGCCGTGGTCGTTTTGCCGCTGGTCACCTACGGCATCCGGATGATCTCGAAATTCCAGCTGCTGACCCAGCCCTTCTGGATCGTGCTGAATATCCTGCCTTTTATCTTCATCGCCTTTCTCGACTGGGAGAAGATCGATCTCTGGCGCGCCTTTGCCGGCATCAACCATTCCAATGCCCATCTCGGCCAGACGGCGCCCTTCAATCTGCTTGAATTCGGCGCCGCGTCAGCCGTGATCCTGGCGCTCATGCCGCAGATCGGCGAGCAGGTGGACTTCCTGCGCTTCCTGCCGCCCGAGGGGGCGCGCAAGCTGCATCACCGCATCGGCATATTCCTTGCCGGCTCTGGCTGGGTGGTCCTCGGTGTGCCGAAATTGCTGGCGGGCTCGTTTCTCGCGGTGCTGACACTGTCAACCGGGGTGCCGATCAGCGAGGCCGCCGATCCCGCCCATATGTATGTCGCCGCCTTCGGCTACATGATCCCGAACGAGACGGCAGCGATGCTGCTGATGGCCGGCTTCGTGGTAATCTCGCAGCTCAAGATCAACGTGATGAACGCCTATGCGGGCTCGCTCGCCTGGTCGAACTTCTTCTCCCGATTGACCCATAGTCATCCGGGCCGGGTCGTCTGGCTCGTCTTCAACGTGGCGATCGCCCTGCTCCTGATGGAGCTTGGCATCTATGGCCTACTTGAAGAAACGCTCGGCATCTTCTCGATCATCGCCATGAGCTGGCTCTGCGCCATCTCCGCCGATCTTTTTGTCAACAAGAAACTCGGCCTCTCGCCGCCCGGCATCGAATTCAAGCGCGCCCATCTCTACGACATCAACCCCGTCGGATGCGGAACCATGGCCCTGTCGGCAGGACTGTCGCTTGCTGCCCATTTCGGCGCCTTCGGCTCGACCATGGCGTCACTCTCCACCTATGTGACGTTGATTGCCTTCGTCATCTCACCGCTCATCGCCTGGTGGACGCAAGGCAAGTTCTATCTCGCCCGCAAGCCGCGCCATAGCTGGAAGAACCAGACCGGCATCACCTGCTCGATCTGCGAGCACCCTTTCGAGCCTGAGGACATGGCGTGGTGCCCGGCTTACGCGGCGCCCATCTGTTCGCTCTGCTGCACGCTCGATAGCCGCTGCCACGACATGTGCAAGCCGCACGCCAAGATCAACGCGCAGGCCGCGACCGTGGCTCGGACCTTCCTGCCGCAATCCGTCATCGAAACCTTCTCGACCCGGCTCGGCCGCTATGCCCTGACGGCCATGGTGTCGATCTCGGCCATCGGCGGGATGCTCGCCTTGATCGCCCATCAGGTGAATGCGGCTACCCCTGAGATGACCGACGTCGTCAACCGCACGGTCACCGTCGTCTTCTTCATCTTCGCCATCATCGCCGGCATCGTCTCCTGGTTCTACGTACTCGCCCATGACAGTCGGGTCGTGGCCGAGGAGGAGTCCTCCCGACAGAACACGCTGCTGCTCAAGGAAATCGCCGCCCACCGCAAGACCGACGCCGCGCTGCAGAATGCCAAGGAGACCGCAGAAGCGGCGAACAGGGCAAAGAGCCGTTATGTCGTTGGCCTCTCTCATGAGCTTCGCACGCCGCTCAATGCCGTGCTTGGCTATGCCCAGATCCTGGAGCGCGACGAGACGATCCCGGTGCCGCGCCAATCGGCAATCAAGGTGATCCGCCGCTCGGCGGACCATCTGTCAGGCCTGATCGACGGGCTGCTCGACATCTCGAAGATCGAGGCCGGGCGCCTGCAGGTCTTCTCCAACGAGGTCAACATTCAGGATTTTCTTGACCAGTTGATCGACATGTTCTCCCCCCAGGCGGCCGCCAAGGGCATCCTTTTCGAGCATCAGCGCTCCCGCAACCTGCCGCTCTATGTCCGCACCGACGAGCGTCGCCTTCGCCAGATCCTCGTCAACCTGCTGTCGAACGCGATCAAGTTTACCGAGGAAGGTACGATCCGCTTTGCCGTCGACTACCGCAGCCAGGTCGCGACCTTCACCGTCAGCGACACCGGCCGAGGCATCTCGGAAAAGGACCTGAACCGGATTTACGAACCCTTCCAGCGCGGCGAGGCAGACAACATCAGACCGAAGCCCGGGCTTGGGCTCGGCCTCACCATCACCAAGCTCCTCACCCAGACCATGGGTGGCGAGATTTCGGTTACCAGCGAGCGCGACAAGGGTTCCACCTTCAAGATCCGGCTGATGCTTTCAGCGATCGACCGGCCGAACACCGCCCCTGCCCCGGAGCGCAAGATCGTCTCCTATACCGGCCCGCGCCGCACGATCGTCGTCGTCGACGACAACGAGGATCATCGTGAACTGATGCGTGAGGTGCTGGCGCCCCTCGATTTCGTCGTGCTGACAGCGGCAGGTGGTCCGGAATGCCTGACACTGATCGAGGGCGTGAAGGCCGATCTGTTTCTGGTCGACATTTCCATGCCCGGCATGAACGGCTGGCAGTTGGTCGAAAAGCTGCGCGATGCCGGTCAGAAGGCCCCGATCCTGATGCTCTCGGCCAATGTCGGCGATGCGCCCGCCCCGGGTGGCGAAGGCCATGACGATGCCATCACCAAACCGGTCGATATCACCAGGTTGCGCGACAAGCTCGCCCGCTTCCTTGGCCTCGACTGGATCTATGCTGATGATCCACGCCTCCTGCAGCCAGCAACCGTCCCAGACAAGCCTGTCTCTCCCGGCGCCCGGCATATTGAGGAGTTGCTCAGCCTCTGCGATATCGGCTATGTCCGCGGGATCGAGGCGAAACTCGCCGAACTGGGCGGACTGGGAAACAACACGGCCTTTGTCGAAGCCGCACGCACCTATGTGCAGGCGTTCGATCTTGCTGGCCTGCGGAGCTTCCTCGCCTCCTTCGAAACCGGCAGGGAGTCGATCCATGGCTGAGGCGAACCGCCGCGACATCGTACTCCTGGTCGACGACAGTCCCGACGCGCTCGGTTTCCTGACAGAGGCGCTGGAAGCCTCCGGCTATTCCGTGCTGATCGCGACCTCCGGTCATGCGGCGCTGTCGATCGTCGCCCGCATCAGCCCCGATCTCATCCTGCTCGACGCGGTCATGCCCGGCATGGACGGTTTCGAGACCTGCCGCACGCTGAAGGCAGATCCGGTCGTGGCCCAGGTGCCTGTGATCTTCATGACGGGCCTGACCGAAACCGAGCACGTCGTGAAAGCGCTGGAGTCCGGCGGCGTCGACTACCTCACCAAGCCGATCAACATCGACGAATTGCGCGCCCGCATTCGCGTGCACCTCTCCAATGCGCGCTCCGCCCAAAGCGCCCGCGTGGCGCTTGATGCCGCCGGGCGTCATCTGCTTGCGATCAGGGGTGACGGTCAGGTGCATTGGACGACGCCTCAGGCAAACCGCCTGATCGAGACCGCCATCGGACATGCCGACGGCATCAGCGAAGTTGCCAAGGCGGCAGCAACCTGGCTGGCTGCCCGACGCACCGGCACGGCCGCATCAACCGAGTCCGCCTTCGCCTTCCCCGGCGCCACCGGCCTGCCGCTCACACTATCCCTGCTCGGCACGATCGGCGCCGATGAATACCTCTTCCGCCTCACCTCCGCCAACCGCCAGAGCGAAGACGAAATGCTGCGCGAGCGTTTCGGCCTGACCCACCGCGAAAGCGAGGTCCTTCTGTGGATCGCCAAGGGCAAGGCCAACCGGGACATCGGCGAGATCCTGGGACTGTCGTCGCGCACGGTGAACAAACACCTCGAGCAGATCTACTCCAAACTCGGGGTCGAGAACCGCGCCTCCGCTGCGGTGAAGGCGGCGGGTGTTTTGCGTGAGACCTGAGCGGCAGTAGGCAGTAGGCAGTAGGCAGTGAGAATCCGTCGGCCGAAACGAAGCTGCAAGCGTCAATTGGCATGGGCCGCGATTGCGCGCGCAAACGTATCCAATTCCCCACTCCCTACTGACTACTAGCTACTGCCTAAATCCTCTCCCCCGAACGCAGAAAGCCCGGCGCGAGGCCGGGCTTTCCGTCGGTCCGATGAAGGATCGAATTAGTCCTGGAAGTACGAGTACTTGCCGTCCTCGCCCTTCTTCCAGGTGTACATGACGTAGTCCGGACGGGTGATGTCGCCCTTGGCGTCGAAGCCGAGTTCGCCGATCACGGTCGTGTACGGGCCCTTTTCCTTCAGAGCCGTAGCAATGGCTTCTGGATCCGAAGAGCCTGCAGCCTTGGCAGCATCAGCGATGACCTGAAGCGCTGCGTAGGAGTACAGCGTATAGGCTTCCGGCTCGAAGCCGGCATCGCGGAACTTCTTGACGGCGTCGGCAGCGTTCGGGTTCTTGCGCGGATCCGGCGGGAAGGTCATGAGCGTGCCGTCGACTGCGTCACCGGCGATCGAAGCAAGTTCGTTCGAGGTGATGCCGTCGCCGGACATCAGGGTCGCGTCGAGGCCCTGGCTGTCCATCTGGCGCATGATCAGGCCGGCTTCGGTGTGCAGACCGCCGAAGTAGACGACAGTTACGCCGGCGTCCTTCATCTTGGCGATGAGGGCGGAGTAGTCCTTTTCGCCGGGCGTGATGCCTTCATAGATGACTTCGGTGATGCCGAGTTCGTTCATCGCCTTCTTGGTTTCGTCGGCGAGACCCTGGCCGTAAGGCGTCTTGTCGTGAACGACAGCAATCTTGCCGTCCTTGAAGTTGTCGGCGATGTACTTGCCGGCAACTGCGCCCTGCTGGTCGTCACGACCGCAGACGCGGAAGGTGTTCCACAGACCGCGCTCGGTGTAGTTCGGGTTGGTCGAAGCCGGCGTGATCTGCAGGATGCCGTTTTCGGCATAGACTTCAGAAGCCGGGATCGAAACGCCAGAGTTGAAGTGACCGATGACGAACTTCACGCCGTCGGCAACGAACTTGTTGGCAACCGAGACGCCCTGCTTGGCGTCCGAGACGTCGTCGCCGAGCACGATCTTGATCTGCTCGCCGTTGATGCCACCGGCAGCGTTGATGTCGGCAGCAGCCTGCTCAGCGCCCTTCTGGAGCTGGGCACCGAAAGCAGCGTTCGGGCCAGTCAGCGGACCGGCAACGCCGACCAGAATTTCGGCGTAAGCGTTGCCGCTGAAGGCAACCATGGCCGTCAGCGCAACTGCCGAAAGGAGAGACTTCTTCATATTTTGACTCCCAAGTTTTTTATGCGGGTTAGGATTAAAAACCCTGCGCAATACCCGCTGTGACTGCGCCGGAAAACTGTTCCACTCTTTGTATGTGGCCGAAGCCTTGTCTTATGCCAAGCCGTAGCCCTCTGCCGTCAATCTGCGACAGAAAACAACGACTTGTCAATCTTTGTTCTTCCACGAGAAATACGATGTTCTCTCGTAGAGCCAGTAGTAGTTATCGACCATCTGGGTGGTGCGACGCGCCTGGAAACCGGCAACGGCAAACACCATCAAGGTGACCACGTCGACGACGTAGAAGAAGGGGCTGACGAACGGTCCGGCAAACAGCGAATAATGCAGGAAGCGCATCGCAAAGCCCAAGCCCAGCACATAGACGAAGACCGTGCCGTAGCCGTTCCAACTCTCCGCTGCGGCCTTGCCGGTCCGCCATGCGGTCCAGAAGCCCAGCAGCATCACGAGGAACCGAAGCACGAGGCGGACGGTGGTGTCGCTTTCGAAAAACAAACCTTGCATGTCAAATTCTCCCCGCGCTCAGTGATGGCCGCCTTCGAGATAGGCCGCGCGGACCGACGGATCGGCCAGCAGTTCCTTACCCGTGCCACTCATCGTCACCTTGCCATTGACCATGACATAGGCACGGTCGGACAGCTTCAGTGCGGCGAAAGCGTTCTGCTCGACGAGGAAGACGGTGAGACCCTCTTCCTTGTTGAGCCGCTTGATCTGTTCGAAGATACCCTTGACGATCAACGGTGCAAGACCGAGCGAGGGTTCATCGAGAAGCAGGAGCTTCGGACGAGCCATCAGTGCACGACCGATGGACAGCATCTGCTGCTCGCCACCCGAAAGCGTACCGCCGCGCTGGCTCTGACGTTCCTTCAGACGGGGGAACATGTCGAATACCTTCTCGACGTCCTCCTTGAAGAACTTCAGATTGTCGAGGCCGGCACCCATCTGCAGGTTCTCGAGCACCGTCATGCGCGGGAAGATACGGCGACCTTCCGGCGACTGGGCGATGCGGCGACGGGCGATCAGATGCGTCGGCAGCTTGGTGATGTCTTCGCCGTCGAAGACCACCTGGCCGGCACGCGCCTGCGGGCTGCCGCAGATGGTCATCATCAGGGTCGACTTGCCGGCGCCGTTGGCACCGATCAGCGACACGATTTCGCCCTTGTGAACTTCGACATCGACACCTGCGAGAGCGCGGATGTTGCCGTAATAGGTTTCGACAGCGGAAACCTTGAGAAGCGGTTCAGAAGACATCAGGCTTCTCCCCCGGCAATGGCTTCGACTTCGTGGATCACTTCGTCCAATTCTTCATCCTCGACACCCAGATAGGCCGCGATGACCTTCGGGTCGTTTTTCACGTGATCAGGCGTGCCGTCAGAGATCTTCTGGCCATATTCCAGAACCACGACATGGTCGGAAATCTGCATGACGACGGACATGTCGTGCTCGATCAGGAGCAGCGACGTACCCTCGTCACGGATGCTGCGCAGCAGCGTGTTCAACGCCAGCGATTCCTTCGGGTTAAGACCCGCAGCAGGCTCGTCCAGGCAGAGCAGTTCCGGCCCCGTGCACATGGCGCGGCAGATTTCCAGACGACGCTGGGCACCGTAAGGCAGATCGCCTGCCGGATCATCTGCGCGATCGATGAGATCAGCCTTCTCCAGCCAATGGCGGGCATTCTCGATCGCCTCGGCAGCCGCCTTCTTGTAGGCGGGCAATCCGAGCAGGCCGAGAACCGTGTAGCCGGAAGCCTTCATCAACGCGTTGTGTTGGGCAACCAGCAGGTTCTCCAGAACCGTCAGACCCGAGAAGAGGCGGATGTTCTGGAAGGTACGGGCGACCTTCGCCTTCTTGGTGATCTCGAAGTCCGGCAGCCGCTCCAGAAGATACTGCTGACCGGATTTCTGGTTCAGCGTGATCATGCCCATGGTCGGCTTGTAGAAGCCGGTGATGCAGTT
>OGCL01000190.1_pt1 | contig 70556 bp, 64 predicted proteins | sample 1570041 | NCBI WGS metagenome assembly OGCL01 (sample SAMN06266162, study PRJEB24511) | hot springs metagenome | isolation source: Hot spring water | place: South Africa: Limpopo | collected 2015-06-22
GCGCTCGGGGCTGCGCGGCCGCGGCGGCGCGGGCTTCCCCACCGGGGTGAAGTGGGCCTCGGTGATCGAGGCTGCGGCCGGCGGGACGCGCTACCTCGTCTGCAACGGCGCCGAGGGCGAGCCCGGCACCTACAAGGACCGCCTCCTCGTCGCGCGCGCCCCCTACCAGCTGCTCGAGGGCATGCTCGTCGCGCTGCACGCGACCGGCGACCTGCACAGCACCGCCCGAATCCAAAACATCACCGCCGACCTCGACGCCACCACGAACGCGAAGACCAAGAAGGGCAAGGTCACGATCAAGCGGACGGGTGAGCTCGTGTTCGCACCCGTCGGCGACTCGTGGAAGATCTCGGGCTACGACCTCACCAAGCGCTGCAACCTGCGCTGCGAGGGCTGCTTCTTCTTCGAGGGGGAGCTCTCGGTGATCTACCCCGAGGAGAAGACGGAGCAGGAGTACGACGAGTTCTTCGCGGCCGAGGTGGCCCGCGGCGTGAACTACCCGCATTTCGCCGGTGCCGAGTCGGCGCTCGTGCAGAACCGCCTGCGCATCGCACACCGATGGCCAGTACCAGACTTCGCTCCGCCCTTGCGACCACGCTCCTGGCCTTGGCCGCCAGCACCCTGGCCGGCGATGCCGTCTCGTCCTGCCCGTCCACCGGAACGTCCCAGTATTCCGAGCGCGGCAGGCATTCGTGAAGATAACGCGCCGCCGACGTGGCGTGCGAAGGATCGTTGCCCGGCACCACCAGCGCCGCCGGCGTGAAGGCCGACTTCCTCAAGAAGATCAGCCCCAACGCCACCGTGCTGATCTCGGACCCCAGCTGGGAAAACCACCGCGCGCTGTTCACCAACGCAGGTTTCCCAGTAGATACCTACCCCTACTTCGACCAGAGCGCCAACGGCGGCCTGGGCGGAATCAACTTTGACGGCATGCTGGCCAAGCTCAAGGCCGCCGCCGCAGGCACCATCGTGCTGCTGCACGCCTGCTGCCACAACCCCACCGGCTACGACATCACCCCCGCGCAGTGGGACCAGGTGATCGCCGCCGTCAAGGCCAAGGGCCTGACCCCCTTCCTCGACATGGCCTACCAGGGCTTTGGCCACGGCATCGCCGAAGACGGCGCCGTGATCGGCAAGTTTGTGGCCGCTGGCCTGAACTTCTTCGTCTCCACCTCGTTCTCCAAGAGCTTCAGCCTGTACGGCGAACGCGTGGGTGGCCTGTCGGTGCTGTGCGCCGACAAGGAAGAAGCCGGCCGCGTGCTGAGCCAGCTCAAGATCGTGATCCGCACCAACTACTCCAACCCACCCATCCACGGTGGCGCAGTGGTGGCCGCCGTGCTGAACAACCCCGAGCTGCGCGCGATGTGGGAACAAGAGCTGGCCGAAATGCGCGTGCGCATCAAGGCCATGCGCCAGAAGCTGGTGGACGGCCTGAAGGCCGCCGGCGTGAAGCAGGACATGAGCTTCATCACCACCCAGATCGGCATGTTCAGCTATTCCGGCCTGTCCAAGGACCAGATGGTGCGCCTGCGCAACGAGTTCGGCGTGTACGGCACCGACACCGGCCGCATGTGCGTGGCCGCGCTTAACAGCAAGAACATTGACTACGTCTGCCAGGCCATTGCAAAGGTTGTCTGAGCAAGATGAGGAAGCGGCGCTCGCGCGCCGCTTCGTGAGCAAAGCGCTCCAGAACCCGCACAACGCGGCCCTTCTGGAGCGTTTGCCGTTTCTGGGCCTGCCCGATGCGTGGCTGGTGGCGGGCTGCCTGTTCCAGACAGTGTGGAACCTGCGCTCTGGTCTGGCGCCCACGGCGCACATCAAGGACTACGACCTGTTCTACTTCGACGGCAACGACTTGTCCGAATCGGCAGAGCAGCAGGTGCAAGCCCAAGTCACCGCCCTCTTCGCCGACCTGCCCATCACCGTCGAAGCCAAGAACCAGGCCCGCGTGCACCTCTGGTACGAGCGCTGGTTTGGCTACCCGTATGCGCCGCTGGAATCGGCCCGCCACGGGATCGAACGTTTTCTGGTGCCCTGCACCTGCGTGGGTCTGCAGCCTGGCAACAAACCACAAACCCCGCCGTTGCTGTACGCCCCCTACGGCCTTGCGGAGTTGTATGCCGGGCTGATGCGCCCCAACCCCGCCTGCCCCCATCTGCCGCTGTTCCAGGCCAAGGCAGACAGTTACCGGGAGCGCTGGCCATGGCTGACGATCGAGCCGATGTTGACCACTACCGGCGGGTTGCCTGAAAGTTTCTAGCCTTTTTTGGCCTCTTCCGCCTGATGGATAAGCATTGGCAGCTATCAATATCAGAGCAAATTAAGGCCGCGCCGGCGCAACCCGTCACCCCCACAGCACCGACCGCATCGAGATCGACGCCGACTGGTAGCCGGTGTTGAAAAAGCGCGGCATCTCGCTGGACTCCACCGCACCGGCGGCGTACAGCAGCGGCAGGTAGTGTTCGTGCGTGGGGTGCGCCTGCTGGGCCACGGCGCCCAGCTTCTGGAAGTCCTGCAAGGTCCCCAGCTGGCCTTTCTTGATCTGCTCCTGCACCACGGTGTCGAACTCGGCGGCCCAGTCGTACGCCTCATTGGCGGCCGTACCCCGGCGGGTGAGGCGCAGGTTGTGCACGATGTTGCCGCTGCCCACAATGAGCACGCCCCGCTCACGCAGGGCCTTGAGCTGCTGGCCCAGCGCATAGTGCTCGGCCGGGGCGCGGCTGTAGTCCATGCTCAGCTGCATCACCGGGATGCGCGCCTGGGGGAACATGGGCTTGAGCACCGACCAGGTGCCATGGTCCAGCCCCCATTCGCCCTCGTCCACGCCTAATGCGGCACCAGTGGCAGGGGATTTCAGCTCCTTGGCCAGGCTACGCGCTACCGCCGGGGCTCCCGGCACGGGGTACTGCTGGTCAAACAGCGCCTGGGGAAAGCCGCCAAAGTCGTGAATGGTTTTGGGGTTGGCCATGCCCGTCAACTGCCAGCCACCGCGCGTGAGCCAATGGGCCGACACACACAGGATGAGCTGCGGCTGCACCGCGCGCGCCATCAGCTCCGCGCCCATGGCCTGCCAGCTGCGGCGCCAGGCGTTGTCCTCGATGGCGTTCATGGGGCTGCCATGGCCCACAAACATCACCGGCATGCGGGGCGAGGGCTTGAGCGCCTGCAGCAAAGGGGCCGTGGCGGCGCTGCTCAGGGACGTGGTCATGAAAGCTCCCGGAAAGGCGGCCAGGCCTGTGAGGGCGGCCAAAGAGGTTCTGCGTTGCATGGGTCGGGGAGCGTAACAAATTATGTATAACGCTGGGAGTGAGCCCGCGCGACCCGCGAAGTTCCAGCGCCGCACCTTTCATTCATAACCACAACACCGAGACAACCCTGAGCCCATGACCACCGCCCTGCCCCAGCCCTTGCGCAACGCCCGCGTCCTCAGCCTCGCCCTCAACCTGCCCGGCCCCGCCGCCCTGATGCGCTGTGCCCGCATGGGCGCCGAGTGCACCAAGCTCGAACCGCCCCCGCCCCCCGGCTACCCCAGTGCCGACCCCATGGGCATCTACAGCCCGGCGGCCTATGCCACGCTGCACCAGGGTGTGCGGGTGGTGCATGCCCACCTCAAGACACCCGAAGGCCAGGCCGCGCTGCATACAGAGCTGGCCCGCACCGATGTGCTGATCACCTCATTCCGCCCCTCGGCGCTCACCAAGCTGGGGCTGGGCTGGGATGCGTTGCAGTCCAAATACCCGCGCCTGTCGCTGGTGCGCATCGTGGGCGCAGCGGGCGAGCGGGCCGAAGAGCCCGGCCACGACCTCACCTACCTGGCCGACGCCGGCCTGGTCACCGGCACCGAGATGCCGCCGACGCTCTACGCCGACATGGGCGGTGCACTGATGGCCAGCGAAGCCGTGCTGCAGGCCCTGCTGGAGCGCGCTCACACCGGCAACGGCGTGTGCATCGAAGTGGCCCTGGCCGACGCCGCCGCCTGGCTGGCTCAGCCGCGCGACTGGCGCCTGACCACCCCCGAGGGCGACGTGGGCGGCCACCACGCGGGCTACCGCATCTACCCCTGCGCCGACGGCCGCGTGGCCGTGGCCGCGCTGGAGCCACACTTTGCCGCCAGCCTGTGCGCCGCTGCAGGCCTGCCCGCCACGGGCGACCCAGTGGTGCTGCGCGCGCCTGCCACGCACGCCGCCGTAGCGGCCTTCCTGCGCACGCAGACCCGCGCCCAGCTGGATGCACTGGCCGTGGCGCAAGACATTCCCCTGCACACCCTCGCCTGATCCCATTTTTTTCCCGATGCAGAAACAAGGCACCGTCATTCGCTGGGACGCGACGCGCGCGTTCGGCTTTATCCGCAGCCCCGACACCTCCGCCGACGTGTTTTTTCATGTGCGGGACTACCGGGGCAGCGCAGCACCCCGCGAAGGGCTGGCCGTGGTCTACGAAGAAATCCACGTGGGCGGCAAAGGCCCCCGGGCCATGGCGGTACAGCCTGCGGCCCAGGCCGGAGGCGCAAACCGCCCAGCCGCCAGCGCGTCTGCAACGGCGCTTCCGCGCAAAGTCCAGCACACGCGTCCCCCTGCCCCGTCACCGGCTCCGCGCAGCGAGCGCCCGGCAAAAACGCAGCCGGGGGCCAATGCCCCGGCCCTGCCCACCCTGCTCCTGGTGCTGGGCTGGACCGCGCTGCTGGGCTGGGGCGTCTGGGCGGGCAGGCTCCCGCTCTGGTCCCTGGGCGCCGCAGTGGCCATCAACCTCCTGACCTTTGTCACCTATGCCATGGACAAAAGCGCCGCACAAAGCGGCCGGTGGCGCACACCAGAAAAACACCTGCACCTGCTCAGCCTGGCAGGTGGCTGGCCGGGCGCGTGGTGCGCGCAGCAGTGGCTGCGGCACAAGTCGAGCAAGCAGGAGTTCCGCACCGTGTACTGGACCACGGTGGTGTTGCATTGCGCGGCGCTGGCGGCCTGGGTGGGCGGGTGGCTGCGGTAGCAGCCCCTGAAACGCTTCAATTTTGATAGCTGAAAGCGCATGATGGACGCGCGGCAATGGCTATTTTTACTTGTATTTTGAGCACCCGACGCACCACCAAGGCCGCAGCGCAGGAGCAGGCCCTGAGGAGCAATCTTCGGCACCGCATCGGTAGTACCTCCAGGGCACGCCAACTGCCACTGCGCGGGCCGTGCACCCTGCCTGAACCAACAGTGCTGGCACGCTAGCCTCACACCACAACGGCAGCAAGCACGGCCCCTCCGCTTGCCAAACTTTGCATGCGTCTGCCAGTTGATCGCTATATAGTGGTTCGCAGGCGCTGCACCGCAGCACCGCCACCGATCCGGGGCTCCAGCCAGAGCAAAGGCGGTTCACGCACGGTGCAGGCGCAGCGAAGCAAAGCAGCAAGGGCTCGCTGGCCACGGCCAGCGCCCGGCAACGAAGCATGAGGCGGGGGGCCAATCCATGGATGTGTTGCAGCAGCCAGAGCAGCCAGGCGAGCGAAAACCGGTGCCGTTGACCCTGCGGGTGACCTGGCCGTTCATCGTGATGGTGCTGCTGCTGGCCGCCTGTGCCACGGCCAGCTTGCAGGTCTTGTCCGGCGTTCGCGCCTTTGTGGCGGGTGAAAGTCTGTGGACCAAGGGGCAAAAGGACGCCATCTACCACCTCCACCAGTACGCGATCAATGGCTCACCCCAGTCGTTCGACGGGTTTGTGCGCGCCATCGACATCCCCCTCGGCGACCGGGCAGCACGGCTGGCCCTGCAGCCGGGCCAGGTGCAGACCGATGTGGCGCGCGAGGGCTTTCTGCGCGGCGGCAACCACCCCGACGACATCGACAGCCTGATCTGGCTGCTGCGCTACTTCGACCACCTGGACCTGGTCAAAAAGCCCGTGAGCCACTGGCTCATCGGCGACGAATACATCAACGCACTGCGCGAGCTGTCGCACGAGATCCACCAGCGCAACACGGACGGCACGGCAGACGCCGCCACCCGGCAGCGGTGGCAGGACGCCATTTACGAAATCAACGCCGGAGTGACCCCCGTCGCCCGCAACTTCAGCGAGGCCCTGGGCGAAAGCTCGCGCCAGATCGTGCTGCTGCTGATGTGGACCAACATGGGCATGGCGGCCGTGCTCATCGTGCTGACCCTGTGGCACACCCAGGGCCTGCTGGAGCAGCGCCGCCGCGCCGAGCAGGCCCTGGAGGCCGAACGCGAGCAGGCCCGCACCACCCTGACCGCCATCGGCGACGGTGTGGTGACCACCAACACCCAGGGCCAGGTGCTCTACATGAACCCCGCCGCCGAGGCCCTGCTGGCCCGCCCGGCTACCCAGGCCACCGGCCAGCCGCTGGCGCAGCTTCTGGTGTTCGATGGCGAGGCGCCGCCCCTGTCTGCCGACACGCTGGTGCAGAACATCCTGCGCAGCGGCAGCGCGGCCCTGGGCAATGTGCACACCACGCTGGTGCGCCCGGACCAGACCGTCGTGCCGGTCAAGCTGGTGGGCTCGCCCATCCGCCACCGCGATGTGCTGACCGGTGCCGTGCTGGTGCTGCACGACGTGACGCGCGAGCAGCACTATGTGGAGCAGCTGTCGTGGCAGGCCAGCCACGACGCGCTGACAGGCCTCGTGAACCGGCGCGAGTTCGAGCACCGGCTCGAAGCCCTGCTGGCCCAGCCCCGCCCCGTGGGGCGCGAGGGCTCGCTGCTGTATGTGGACATGGACCAGTTCAAGCTCATCAACGACACCTGCGGCCACCAGGCGGGCGACGAGATGCTGCGCGAGGTCTGCCGCATGCTGCAAAGCCATCTGCGCGAGGGCGACACGCTGGCGCGCCTGGGCGGCGACGAGTTCGGCATCCTGCTCAAGGACTGCCCGGCCGGGCCCTCGGCCCGCATTGCCGAGCAGCTGCGCCAGGCCGGGCAGGAACTGCGGCTGAACTGGGGCGGCCAGCAGCTGCGCACCGGCCTGTCCATCGGCATGGTGCAGCTCATCCCCGCGCTCACCTCCATCCAGGAGGCCATGCGCGTGGCCGACATGGCCTGCTACCGCGCCAAGGAAGGCGGACGCAACCGCGTCTTCATCTACCAGACGGAAGACATCGAGATGAGCCGCCGCGAGGGCGAGATGGACTGGGTGCGGCGCCTGCGCCTGGCGCTGGAGCACAACCAGTTCCAGCTGCACGCCCAGGCCATCGCGCCCCTGCAGCCCAGCGGTGAAAGCGGCCTGCACATGGAGGTGCTGCTGCGCCTGCGCGAAGACGACGGACAGCTGATTGCGCCCGGCTGCTTCATCCCGGCAGCCGAGCACTACGGCATGATGACCTCGATCGACCGCTGGGTCATCCGCCACACGCTGGAGACGCTGGCCCGGCGCCAGCACCAGCCGGGCCTGCCGCAGGTGCACACCTGCGCCATCAACCTCTCAGGCACCAGCCTGGGGGACGACAGCCTGCTCAAGCTCATCCGCAGCGCGCTGGCCGATTCGGGGGTGGACCCGCACATGCTGTGCTTCGAGATCACGGAAACCAGCGCCATATCGCACCTGCCCAATGCCGTGCGGCTGATGAAGGAGCTGCAGCAGCTGGGCTGCCGCTTTGCGCTCGATGACTTTGGCGCGGGCATGTCGTCCTTCAACTACCTCAAGCACCTGCCGGTGGACTACCTCAAGATCGACGGCAGCTTTGTGAAGGACATGCTGCACGACCCCGCCAACCGGGCCATGGTGGAAATGATCCACCACATCGGCCACGTGATGGGCAAACAGACGATTGCCGAGTTTGCCGAGTCGCAGGCCATCGTAGAGGCCCTGCGGGAGATTGGCGTGGACTATGCGCAGGGCTATGCACTGGCGCGGCCGGTGCCGCTGGATGACTACCTCGCCCTCGGCCACACCTCCAGGCAAGAGCCCGCGCGGAGTGGCGGTGTGGCACAGGGCCACGCGCCACCGCACAACGCGCCCTTCCCCCAGCAACGCCCGGCCTGATGCGGCCTTGAGGGGCCAGGGCGCATTCCGCGCACCCGGCGGCGGTCAGCGCGCCTTCTTGAACGCCTTGCCGTTGCCAGCGGGCTTGGTTTTGGAGGCAGAACCCGTCACACGCGGCGGCAGCCCGGTGTGCTGGGTCAGCATGCGGCCCGGCTGGGGGGCCGTGCCGCGAAAGCGCACGTCGCCCTTGGGCTCGTTCAGCTCCTGCGGGCGGGGCCGCAGGGCAACGGCCTTGCCATCCTTGTTGATGGTGTAGCCGAGCCCGCCGCCACCCGTGGACGCGGTGCTGTTCTTCTTGCGCGCACTCTGGTAGCCACCGTCCGTCAGCGGCTGGAAGGTGGGTATCAGGTGGTGCTTGCCGTTGCCGATCAGATCCGCGCGGCCCATGGCCTTGAGCGCTTCGCGCAGCAGCGGCCAGTTGTTGGGGTCGTGGTAGCGCAAAAAGGCCTTGTGCAGGCGGCGGCGCTTTTCGCCGCGCACGATGTCCACGGACTCCTCCGCTTCATCACGCATCTGGCGGCGAACACGGGTGAGCGTATTGCGGCCCGAGTGGTACATGGCCGTGGCCGTGGCCATGGGGCTGGGGTAGAAGGTCTGCACCTGGTCGGCGCGGAAACCGTTCTTTTTCAGCCAGATGGCGAGGTTCATCATGTCCTCGTCGCTGGTACCCGGGTGCGCGGCGATGAAGTACGGAATCAGGAACTGCTTCTTGCCCGCCTCTTCGCTGAACTTCTCGAACATCTGCTTGAACTTGTCATAGCTGCCGATGCCCGGCTTCATCATCTTGGTGAGCGGGCCCTGCTCGGTGTGCTCGGGCGCGATCTTGAGGTAGCCACCCACGTGGTGCTGCACCAGCTCCTTCACATACTCGGGCGACTTCACGGCCAGGTCGTAGCGCAGGCCCGATCCGATCAGGATCTTCTTGATGCCCTTCAAGGCGCGGCCACGGCGGTAGATCTTGATCAGCGGGCCGTGGTCGGTAGTGAGGTTCTGGCAGATGCCGGGGTACACGCAGCTGGGCTTGCGGCAGGCGGCCTCGATCTCGGGCGAGCGGCAGCCCAGGCGGTACATGTTGGCCGTGGGGCCACCCAGGTCGCTGATGGTGCCGGTGAAGCCCTTGACCTTGTCGCGGATGTCCTCGATCTCCTGGATGATCGAGTCTTCCGACCGGCTCTGGATGATGCGGCCCTCGTGCTCGGTGATGGAGCAGAAGGTGCAGCCGCCAAAGCAGCCGCGCATGATGTTGATCGAAAACCGGATCATCTCCCACGCCGGGATCTTGGTCGCGCCGTCGTGGCTGCCGTTCTCGTCGGCGTAGCTGGGGTGCGGGCCGCGTGCGTACGGCAGGTCGAACACATGGTCCATCTCGGCCGTGGTCAGCGGGATGGGCGGCGGGTTGATCCACACGTCGCGCGCGGTCACCCCCTCGCCGTGCGCCTGCACCAGTGCGCGGGCGTTGCCGGGGTTGGTCTCCAGGTGCAGCACGCGGTTGGCGTGGGCATAGAGCACCGGGTCGCTTTTCACCTGCTCGTAGCTGGGCAGGCGGATCACGCTTTTCTCACGCGGCGGTACCTTGAGCTTGGCCTTGAGCGCGGGGTTGGCCACAAAGACCATGGGCTGAATGGCGGGGTTGGGCTCGGCTTTTTCAGGGCCTTTTTGGCCGTTAACGCCCGTCCCACCTTCCTTTGCAGCTACAGAATCAGGAGCATCCTCTTTGCTGCAGGTGCTGCCCTGGGCGGCCGCCTGCTCGCTGGTGGTCATGTAGGGGTTGATGTGCGCTTCCACACGGCCGGGTTCGTCCACGGTGGTGGAGTCGATCTCGAACCAGCCCTTGCCGCTTTCATCATCAGGACGGCGCACAAAGGCCGTGCCGCGCACGTCGGTGATGTTCTCCACTGGCTCACGCGCCGCAATGCGGTGGGCCACTTCGACCAAGGCACGCTCAGCATTGCCGTACAGCAGCAGGTCGCACTTGCTGTCCACCACGATGGAGCGGCGCACCTTGTCGCTCCAGTAGTCGTAGTGGGCGATGCGGCGCAGGCTGCCTTCAATCCCGCCCAGGATGATGGGCACGTCCTTGAACGCCTCGCGGCAGCGCTGGCTGTAGACGATGGCGGCGCGGTCGGGGCGCTTGCCGCCCACGTCGCCGGGGGTGTAGGCATCGTCGCTGCGGATCTTCCGGTCGGCGGTGTACCGGTTGATCATCGAATCCATGTTGCCCGCCGTCACGCCCCAGAACAGGTTGGGCTTGCCCAGCGCCTTGAAGGGCTCGGCGCTTTGCCAGTCGGGCTGGGCAATGATGCCCACGCGAAAGCCCTGGGCTTCGAGCGTGCGGCCGATCACGGCCATGCCGAAGCTGGGGTGGTCCACATACGCATCGCCCGTCACCAGGATGATGTCGCAGCTGTCCCAGCCCAGTTTCTCCATCTCGGCGCGGCTCATCGGCAGGAACGGGGCCGTGCCAAAGCGCTTGGCCCAGTACGGACGGTAGCTGGTCAAGGGCTTTGCGGCGCGCGCAAAAAAGGAGACGTCAACGGGGGCGTTCATGCAAAGGGGGTCGCGGCCGCCCCCCGGTGCGATGGGGGCCTTCGTGGGGCGCGTCTGTGGTGGATAACCCGCGATTTTACGTTGGCAAGCGGTTTTTGTCGCCTTTGCAGCACTTGTCCCTCACCGTTGCAGGCTTGATGTCTCTCAAGCCATATACTTGCTTTTGTCAATTAATTAACTGACAAAGGCATTTATGAGCACCACCACGCCAGCCCCTTCGGCCCCGCCCCCCGTCCCTGCCAGCGCCGTGAAGGCGGTGCGCCGCTTCAACCGTTTCTTCACCCGCCGCATTGGGGTGCTGGACCCGTACCTGGGCAGCGACCTGTCACTCACCGATGTGCGCGTGCTGTATGAGCTGGCCCACCGCGAGGCCCCCGTGGCCAGCGAACTGGCACGGGAGCTGGGGCTGGACGGCGGTTACATGAGCCGCATCCTGCGCCGATTCGAACAGGCGGGGTGGATCAGCCGCAGCACCAGCGCGCAGGACGCCCGGCAAAGCGTGCTGGCCCTGACGGAGGCCGGGCGCGCGGTGTTCGAGCCGCTGCAGCAGCGCTCGCGCGACGAAGCGACCGCCCTGCTCGCCCCCCTGCCCCCCGCGCGCCAGCAGGAGGTGGTGGATGCCATGGAACGCATCGAAACCCTGCTGGACCCGGCATCGGGCGCAGGTGCGCCCCCGCGCATGGCCGTGCTGCGCGACCCAGTGCCCGGAGACATGGGCTGGGTGGTGCAGCAGCACGGCGAAATCTACTGGCGTGAATACGGCTGGGACAGCCGCTTCGAGGCGCTGGTGGCCGACATTGCCGCGCAGTTTCTGCGCAATTTCCAGCCCGAATGGGAGAAAGCCTGGATCGCCGAGCTGGACGGCGAGCGGGTGGGTGCGGTGTTTGTGGTGCGCAAATCCCCCACCACGGCCCAGCTGCGCATGCTGATCCTGGCCCCCAAGGCGCGCGGACTGGGCCTGGGCGCGCGGCTGACCGACGAATGCCTTGCCTTTGCGCGCGCCAAGGGCTACAAGAAGACGGTGCTGTGGACCAACAGCTGCCTGACCGCCGCGCGGGGCATTTATGCCCAGCGCGGCTTTCGCCTGACCAAGTCGGAGCCCTACGACGGCTTTGGCCAGCAACTGGTGGGCGAAACCTGGGAACTGAAGCTGTAACAACACCTGCGGGCACCGCACACCCACAAGGCCGCCACCATGACCCCTAACCCCCGCCCCACGATCCGCCAGGTCACGCCCGAGGATGATTTGGTGCGCCTCACGGCACTCATCCATGCCGCCTACGCGCCCCACGCCCGCCTGGGCCTGCGCTACTGGGGCACCCACCAGTCGGTGGAAGACACGGCGAAACGCTTTGCGTCAGGCACCGGCTTGGTGATGGTGGACGGAGGCGACTACGTGGGCACAGCCACCTTGCGGCCGCCCCAGCCGGATTCCACCGTGCCGCTGTACCGCGCCCCCACGGTCTGGTCGCTGTGCCAGTTCTGCATCACCCCCCAGGCCAAGGGCCGGGGCTATGGCAAGCAGCTGCATGCCCATGCCACCACGTTTGCCCGCCAGGCAGGCGCCCGGACGCTGGCGCTGGACACAGCCCAGCCTGCGGCGGCCTTGATTGCGATGTATGAATCGTGGGGCTACCAGGTGGTGGGCGAATGCGACTGGCGACCGCTGACCAACTACACCAGCGTGCTCATGGCACGCAGCCTGGTGGACCTGCCGGATGACGGCGGCACGGGCGGCTGAAGTCCGACGCAAGCAGGGCCCCCGAAACGGCAATGGCCCCAAGAGGGCCATTGGTGGCAAAGCCGGGATCGGGCCCCGCACCGCTTACCACTCGCCGACTTCCCGCACGCGCTGGGCCAGGTCCGGCAAGTCGTCTTCTTCCTCCACCAGGTCGTTCACCACGGGGGCCGCCATGGGCGTGTGGGGGGCGGTCGGGGCTGACCGGGACATGAACCGGCCAAACACCTGGCTGGCAAAACGGGGGGGCACGGGGGCAGAGAACGGAGTGGCAAACATGGCAGTTCCTTTTTTCGGGTGGGCCTGGTGCTTTCAAAAACGTAGCGCCAGCGTAGGCCACCACAACAGCTGGGCAGTGTAGGAATGCACGCCGCTCTGGCGTGTGACAGAACGCACACTCCCGGCCCCGATGCCCATCCCACCGCGTGACGAGAACGCCCGGCGTGACATTCGTCACACAGCGCGCGCCTTACACTCGCTGCCCCATGCCCCACACCCTGGCCGCCCCGGCGCACAGCGAACTCATCATCAAGAAAAGCCGCTTCATCGGCTGCGTGCAACCCATGGCCGACCGCGCCAGCGCCCAGGCGGCCGTCGATGCACTATGGAAGCAGCACCCCGGGGCGGCCCACATCTGCTGGGCTTTGCTGGCAGGCGGGCAGTCAGCGGCGGTGGATGACGGCGAGCCCAGCGGCACGGCCGGCCGCCCCATGCTGGATGTGCTGCGCCACCAGGACCTGGAAGGCGTGCTGGCCACCGTGGTGCGCTACTTTGGTGGAGTGAAGCTGGGTGCGGGCGGCCTGGTGCGCGCCTACACCGACACCATTGCCCAGGCTTTGCTCACCGCCCCCAAGGTCACGCTGCAGCGCATGGCCACCCTGCAGTGCGAGGTGCCCTATGCGCTGGAGGGCTTTGTGCGGCGCGAGGTCGAATCGGCCGGTGCCGAGCTGGTGGACGTGCAGCATGGCACGCTGGTGCAGCTGCAGATCCGCCTGCCCGAAGCGCAAGCAGGCGCATTTGTGCAGCGCGTCAACGATGGCGGGCAAGGCCGGGTGGGCTGGACGGACAACCGGTCCTGACCCCAGCCCCCAGCCAGAGATGTAACACCCCTCAAGCCCGCCGCCGGGATGCCGATAAACCGCCATTACCCCAAGGAATCACCATGGACGTCGCCCTCGCCAACAGCATCGTCAGCACCGCCACCAACCTGGCCAGTGCCAAAACGTCGGACGCCCTGAACATGGTGGTGCTGAAAAAGGCGCTCGACATGCAGGCCGTCTCTGCCGCCACCATGCTGGATGCCATGCAGCAGTCCATGCCCCAGCCGCAGCTGGCCACCAGCGGCACGCTGGGCACCAACGTCAACACCTTCGCCTGAGGGGCTGAGCCCCCTCCGCTCGCTCAGCGCAACCGCGCAGGCGACAGCCCTTCCACCCCCACGCCCTCGCGCAACAGTTCCTCGGCCAGCGGCTCACCCCGCAACAGCTGCCGCGCCAGCAACGAAGCGCCCGCCGCGCTCTGAATCCCATACCCGCCCTGCCCGGCCAGCCAGAAGAAGCCGGGCACATGGTTGTCCCAGCCAATCACCATGTCGCCATCCGGCACAAACGAGCGCAGCCCGGCCCAGGTGTGCGACGGGCGGCGGATCTGGAAACGTGTCATTTCCTCGATGTGATAGATGCCCGTGGCCACGTCCAGCTCTTCGGGCACCACATCGTGCGGGTGCGTCGGGTCGGCATTGGCCGGTGAGCCCAGCAGTTGCCCCGCATCGGGCTTGAAGTAAAAGCTCTCGTCGATGCCGATCACCGCAGGCCAGTGGGTAGCGTCCATGCCCTCGGGCACCGGGAAGGTGAACGCAGTGCGGCGGCGTGGCTCCAGCCCGATGGATGGCACACCGGCCAGGCCCGCCACCACATCGGCCCAGGCGCCCGCAGCGTTGACGATGGTGGGGGCGGCAAACACCCGTCCGTCGGCCAGCGTCACTTGCCACACAGAGCCTTCACGACTCACGGCCGAGACCTCAGCGTTCGTCAGCACCTGGCCGCCGCGCTGGCGCAGGCCACGCAGATAGCCCTGGTGCAGGGCGTTCACGTCAATGTCGGCGGCCTCGGGCTCGCTCATGCCGGCTGCCACTGCCTCGGGTTTGAGGCAGGGCAGCATCGCCATGAGATCGGCCTTGTCCACCCATTGCACATTGGGCGAGGTGGCGTGCGCTTCGTCGTAGGTCTGCTTGAGCAGGTCCAGCTGGTCCGGCCCGGCCACATAGACCACGCCCCGGGGCGAGAGGATGGGATCGGCGCCGAACTCGGGCGGCGGCGCATCGTAGAACGCGCGGCTGGCCCGGGTCAGCGCCTGGATGTTGGGCGTGCCATAGGTCGCCATGTACAGCGCGGCCGAGCGGCCGGTGGTGTGATAACCCGGCTGCGATTCACGCTCCAGTAGCAGCACGCTGGCGCCCTGCCCGGCGGCGCCAGGCTGCACCAGTTGCCAGGCGACGGAGGCTCCGGCAATGCCTGCGCCGATCACGATGGTGTCTACGGTTTGCATCTGTGTCTCCTGCTCAAACAGCGGATACCTGCGCAGCCGATGCCGCGCGGTCGTCGCGCGGCAGGCTGCGGGCGTCACGGGGGTCCGGTGCCAAGGCCACGATGGAGGTCAGCGCAGGTTCGGCGCGCGTCTGCATCAGCTTGGCAATGTCGGGCCGGGGCCGCGCCAGCCCTGGGATGCCCTTGAACGCCTGCTCCAGCGCATGCCCCACGCCCAGCGTGTGGCGGTCGGCACGGAAGCGGCCCACGATCTGCAGGCCAAACGGCATCCCGGCGTCGTCCAGCCCACAGGGCAGGCTCAGCGCCGGGTGCGTGGTGAGCGTGCTCACATAGGTCAGCGCCAGCCATCGGTAGTAGTTGGCCTGCGGCTCGCCGTTGATATGGCTGGCAAACAGCTCGGTCCACGCAAACGGCGACACCGGCGTGGTGGGCGCCAGGATCACGTCGTACTCTTCGTACAGCTTCTGGAACCGCGCCAGGATGCGCGTCTGCTCGGCCTGCGCCCAGGCGCTGTCCAACAGCGTCATGGCAGCGCCCATTTCGTAGTTGGCGCGGGTGTTGGGGCCCAGGCTGGCGGGGTCGCGCTCGTAGGCCTCGCGCGTGCTGGCCACAAAGGCCTCGGCGCGCAGCACGTCAAAGCAGCGGTGCACGTCGCCCAGGTCGATGTCGATGGCGTCGCAACGGGCAAACAGGTGCTTCATGGCCTGCACCTTGCGGCGGAACACGGCGCGGATGCCGTTGTCCACTGCGCAGGCACCGAAGTCCTCGGTATAGGCCACACGCAGGCGGCTCTGGTCCACGGCTTCGGGCAGAAGCAAGCTCATCGGGTCCAGCGGGTAGCTCAGCGGGTCGCCCGCCGACATGCCCGCCGAGGCCGCCAGCTGCAGGCAGGCCTCTTCCACCGTGCGGCCCATGGGGCCCACCACCGAAATCGGCGTCCAGCCCAGCAGCTTGCGCGAGCTGGGCACCACACCGGGCGAGGGTCGGAAGCCCACCACACCACAAATGGATGCCGGAATGCGCAGCGACCCGCCCGTGTCCGAGCCCGTGCACACCGGCAGCATGTCGCACGCCAGCGCGGCGGCCGAGCCGCCCGATGAGCCTCCGGCGTTCAGGTTGGGGTTGAAGGGGTTGCCCGTGGCGCCCCACACGGTGTTGCGCGAATTGGCGCCCGCGCCCATCTCGGGGATGTTGGTCTTGCCCGTGACGATGGCGCCCGCCGCGCGCAGGCGCGCCACCAGCACGTTGTCCTCGGCCGGAATGTGCTCACGGTAAATCTGCGATCCATAGGTGGTCAGCAGGCCCGCCGTGGCCTCCAGGTCCTTCACGCCCATGGGCAGGCCATGCAGCAGGCCCAGCGGCTCGCCGCGCAGCACCGCCTGCTCAGCGGCTTTGGCCTCGGTCCGGGCGCGGTCGTAGCAGGTGGCGGTGACGGCATTCACACGCGGGTTCACGGCCTCGATGCGGGCAATGCAGGCGTCGAGCAGCTCCACCGGCGAAATCTCGCGTGTGCCGATGTGATGGCGCAGTTCGTTGGCCGTCAGCTCAACCAGGGCTTGGGGGTTTGTGGTGGTCATCTCGGGCTTGTCTCCTTGTTCTGGTCCCACGGGTTCAGTCTGCGGTGATAGCGGCACGCTGTGCAATGGCGCGCATCAGCGGCAGCTCCTTGTCGATCAGCTCGGCCAACACCTTGGACGAAGCATAGGACGGCTCGAACCCCACCGCGATCATCTTGTCACGCGTTTCGGGGTCTGACACCACCTGGGCCAATGCTTGCTCCAGCCGAGCCTTCACGGCCGGTGGCAGGCCACGCGGCGCCACCATGGCCAGCCAAGTGTCCATCTCCAGACCGGGGTAGCCACTCTCGGCCAGCGTGGGCACCTTGGGCAGCAGGGCCGAGCGTTTGCCGGAGGTCACCGCAATGGCCTTGATCTTGCCGTCTTTGAGCTGCGGCAGCGCGGCCGATACGGTGTCCACCGTGAACGGGATCTGCCCGCCGAGCAGGTCGGTCATCGCAGGCGCGCTGCCCTTGTACGGCACATGCTGGATCTTGAGACCCGCCGCGTGGAAGAACATCTCGCCCGCAAACTGCGAGGTGGTACCCGCACCGAACGAGCCATACGAATACTTGTCCGGCCCGGCCTTCACCAGGGCCACGAACTGCTTCACATCCGCCACCGGCACATCCTTGTTGGCCAGCAAGATCAGCCCCGTGCGCCCGGCAATGCCAATGGGCTCGAAGCTCTTGACCGGGTCATACGGCAGCTTGGCGCGCACCGCCGGGTTCACCGTAAAGGTGGTACCCGAACTCATGAGCAGCGTGTAGCCATCCGGCGCCGCCCGCGCCACCGATGACGCACCGATCACCGTGCCCGCGCCCGCGCGGTTGTCAATCACCACGCTCTGGCCCAGCTTGTCGCCCAGCTTTTTGCCAATCAGCCGCCCCAGCACATCGGTGGCGCCACCGGGCGGAAACGGGATCACCAGCGTGATCGGCTTGGTGGGGAACGCCGCCTCCTGCGCCATGGCCGGGGCCAACGCGGTGGACCCCAGGGCGGCACAGAGGGCAGCAGACAAAAGCAGTTGCTTGCGGTTCATGGGGTTCTCTCCAAAGGTCACAAAGGTTGGGGGAATTGGGGAATGAGAAGAAATCAGCCCTGCGCAGCCAGCACGGCCCGCCCGCGCTGCACAAAGCCCTGGTACTGCGCCTCGGGCACCAGCAGGCCGCCCGTGGTCCACACCAGATGCGTGGCCTGGTGCAGCACGGCGTCGATGCCCGTGCTGCGCAGCCAGGCCTGCCCGGCGGTGGTATCGGTCAGCAGGGCCGGGCCGCTGAAGCCTGCAGCGGCCGAAGGCTCAATGCGCTCGCCCAGGGTATCGAGCACCCGCACCAGCTGCGCAAACAAGGTGTCGTCGGCCACCGTAAACACGCCCGACAGCAGCGGCCGCATCAGCTCCGCCGCCAGCAGCGACGCACGTGGCACGGCCAGGCCGTCGGCCTCGGTGCGGTTGCTCAGGCCCCAGTCGTACACCGAGGGGTGCGCCCCCGGCCCGGCCATCATCTGCACCATGAAGCACGGCGACTGCACCGGCTCCGCAAAAAAGCAGTGCACATGCGGCCCCAGCACCTGCCGCAGGCCAAAGGTGATGCCAGCAGGCGCGCCGCCTACGCCGCAGGGCAGGTAAACGATGAGCGGGTGCTCGACATCCACCGCCACGCCCTGCTCCACCAGTTGCTTTTGCAGATGCAGCGCCGCCGCGCTGTATCCCAGCAGCAGCGAGAACGATTGCTCGTCGTCCACAAAGTGGCACAGCGGGTTGCTGGCCGCCTCGGCACGGCCTGCGGCCACGGCGCGCTCGTAGTCACCCGTGTGCTCCACCACCAACACGCCACGCTGGCGCAGGCGGTCTTTCTTCCATTCCTTGGCATCTGCCGACATGTGCACCGTGGCCTGGAAGCCCAGGGCCGACGCCACCACTCCAATGCTCATGCCCAGGTTGCCCGTGGAGCCCACTGCCACCTGGTAGCGGCCCAACACCTCGCGCGCCGCAGGGCTGGCCAGTGCGCGGTAGTCACCGCCGGGCTGCACCAGGCCATGCTGCAATGCCAGCCCCTCGGCAAACTCCAGCACCTCGTGCATGCCGCCCCGGGCCTTGATGGAGCCCGCCACCGGCAGGCTGTGGTCGGCCTTGATGAACAGGCGGCCTTGCCCCTCCGCCATGCCCAGCGCAGGCGCCAGCGCCGCAACAGGTAGCAGGGGCGACTCCACGACGCCCCCGGTGGCGGCGAGCTCGGGGAACACCTGCGCCAGCAGCCTGGAAAAACGGGCCAGGCATGCAGCAGCCGCCTTCGTATCATCCAGACTAATGGTCCTGCCCAATGCAGACATCGCGGCGGCAGGCTGTGCCTGCCTGGCTCCGTTGGTCCACAACGCAGGCTGGGCATTGCGCAAGCGGGTGGCCAGCAGGGCATCGGTAGAAGGTTGGGTTGAGGCGATCGTCATGGCGCATATGTCTCGAATAGTCCTGTCCCCATTCTTCGCCGGTCACGCCCCCGCCACAAACCATTTATATTGAGCACAGTATTAGTATTAATAATGGATATTCGCCTCTCCCCCTCCCTGCTCGCCTGGCTGCGCAGTTTTGATGCAGCCGCCCGCCACGGCAGCTTCACCAAGGCGGCGGCCGAGCTGTGCATCACCCAGGGGGCCGTGAGCCAGCAGGTCAAGCAGCTCGAAGACTGGCTGCGCCGCCCCCTGTTCCTGCGCACCCCGCGCGCCCTGGTGCCCACGCCCGAGGGCAAATGGCTGGCCGTGGTGCTGCGCGAGAGTTTTGACGCCATCGAAAGCACCCTGGCCCAGATGCGCCAACCGGCCGAGGCCGCGACGGCCACGCTGAGCTGTTCACCGTCCTTCGCCATGAGCTGGCTCACGCCCCGGCTGGGCGACTTCTTTCGCCAGCACCCGCACACCGGGCTGCGCGTGTTTGGCGAGTTCCACACGCTGGACCGCACCCGCATGGTGCGCGACGGCGTGGAAGCCGCCGTGCGCTTTGACCTGGGCGGCTACCGCGACCTCAACGCCACCGTGTTCCTCGACGAATGGCTCATCCCCGTGGCCAGCCCCGAGTTCCTGGCCCACCACCCGCCCATCACCCAGCCGCAAGACCTGCACGGCGACTGGCTGCTGCACGACGGCAGCGCCTGGGACGGCGCGGACACGTACGAAGAATGGCAACACTGGTTTGCGCAGAGGGGCGCCACGCCACCGCCCTGGGCGGGTGGTCAGCAGTTCAACCTGTCGCAACTCGCCCTGGGCGCCGCGCTGGCCGGCCAAGGCATTGCCATGGGCCGCGTCGCGCTGGTGCTGCAGGACGTGAAGGCCGGGCGGCTGGTGCCGCTGCTGGGGCGCAGCGTGCCGTCACGCGCGGCGTATTCGTTTGTGACCACCGCGCACCCCAGCCCTGCCATGGAGCTGGTGCGGGAGTGGCTGGGGGACGAGGCGCGGAAGTTTAGTGAGGAGCGGGCGCAGGTGCTGCCGCCGCTGCTGGATACCAAATAGGTCGGGCTGAGCCGCTCTGGGGGATGGCAGGAAACACAACTGGCCGCCCCGCGCCTGCGCTGCTCAAAAATTTGATAAAAAACAGCCCTTTGAGCGCTTCCATCATGCGCAAGCAGCTATCATTTTTGACAAAACGCTGCATCGACCTGAGAACCGTCCCTTCGGTACAAACCACCCGGCTGTGCCAGCGCCGCCCCTATGCCTGCTGCCCCCGCAGCCATCCAATCAAGGCGCGCAGCGCCGGGCTGACTTGGTTGCGTCCGGGGTAGTACAGCGCAAAGCCGGGCTCGGCCGGGCACCAGTCGGCAAGGGCTTGCACCAGGTGGCCCGCGCGCAGGTGGGGCTGGGCCATGGCTTCGTACACGTAGGCCCAGCCTGCGCCCCCCAACGCAGCGCGCAGGGCCAGGCGCTGGTCGTCCACGGTGAGCGGGCCTTCCACGGCCAGGTCAAAGGCCTGGGCGCCCTCACCCGGGGGCACAAATTGCCAGCGGTACAGTGCCCCGCTGGGGAAGCGCTGGCGCACGCAGGGCCGCTGCAGCAGGTCGTGCGGGGTTTCGGGCACGCCCAGGGCGGTGGCCAATGGGGGGGCGGCCACCACGGCAAACCGCTGTGGCGGACCGATGGGCACGGCCACCATGTCCTGCGGCAAGGCTTCGGGGAAGCGGACGCCCGCATCAAACCCCTCACGCACGATATCCACCAGCCCATCCTGGGTGCACACCTCCAGCGCCACGCCGGGGTGGGCCTTCAAGAAGCCGCCCAGCAAAGGGCCGAGCAGCAGGTCGGCGGCGCTGCGCGGCACATTGAGCCGCAAGTGCCCACGCACCTCCTGGCCCCACTGGGCCGCTTCGGCCAGCGCGCCGTCCAGCCCCTGCATCACCGGCGTGAGCTGGGCCCGCAGCTGGGTGCCCGCCTGGGTCATGGCCACGCTGCGCGTGCTGCGCTGCAGCAGGGGCACGCCCAGCCGCTCTTCCAGCGTGCGCACGGCCTGGCTTACCGACGACGGCGACAGGCTCAGCGCCCGGGCCGCGCGCCGAAAGCTGCGCCACTCGGCCACGGCCATGAAGGCGCGCAGGTGCTGGAGGTCGGGCGGTGCAGGCATGGGGCGGATTGTTCCACACCCACCGGCCCGCAAAGGGCGGCACGGCGCGGCCATTGTGCGGCCTGGCCGGACAGTGCATTCAGACCAGAAGCGCTTGCGGGAGGGTGCTCACAGGCAGAACATTCACTTCTTTGCCTCAGGCACCTGCCACTACCCAAAGGAACCATATGGCTGAACCAAACAATTCCTCCAACAACATCCTTCCACCGCCGCGCCCGCTGGGGCAGCGCCAGGTCCACCCCCTTGGGCTGGGCTGCATGGGCATGAGCGAGTTCTACGGGCAGACCGACGATGCGCAATCGCTGGCCACGCTGCACATGGCGCATGGCCTGGGCGTGAACCATTTCGACACGGCCGACGCCTATGGGTTTGGCCACAACGAATCCCTGCTGGGCCGCTTTCTGCGTGAACTCTCCCCCAGCCAGCGCGCGCAGGTCACGGTGGCCACCAAGTTCGGCATCGTGCGCGAGCCTGGCCGCTACGAGCGGCGCATTGACAACTCGCCCACCTACATCCGCCAGGCCTGCGATGCCTCGCTGCAGCGCCTGGGGGTGGAGCGCATCGACCTGTACTACTGCCACCGCCGCGACCCGGCCGTGCCGCTCGAAGATCTGATGGGCACCCTGGGGGAGTTGGTGCGCGCGGGCAAGATTGCGGCCGTGGGCCTGTCCGAAGTGAGTGCGGAAAGCCTGCGCACCGCCCACGCACTGCACCCGGTAGCAGCCGTGCAAAGCGAGTATTCGCTGTGGGAGCGTGGCGCCGAACAGGCTGTGCTGCCCACCGCCCAGGCTCTCGGCATTGCATTTGTGGCCTACAGCCCGCTGGGCCGCGCCTTCCTGACCGACCAGCCTCCCGTGGTGGATGCCCTGGCCCCCGACGACTTCCGTCGGGCGCTGCCGCGCTTCAATGGCGCCGAGGGCCAGGCCAACCGCAGCCTGCAGCAAGGCCTGGCGCAGCTGGCGCAATCCGCAGGCCTGCCGGTGACCACGCTGGCGCTGGCCTGGATGCTCCACCGGCACCCCCATGTGCTGCCCATCCCTGGCACCCGGCGCAGCCAGCACCTGCAACAGAACCTGGCAGCAGCCCAGGCCACACTGCCCGCCGAGGTGATGGACGCGCTGGACGCCCTGTTCGCCCCGGGCCGGGTGGCCGGTGCCCGCTACACGGAGGCGGGCTGGGTGGGCATCGAGGCCTCTGCCACGGCCTGAGGGCGCATTCAGGGTGCGCCTTCGGCAACGGATTGGCGCACCCACCGCTTCTGCGCACAATCCGGTGCCACCACGCCCCTCTGCCCGGCCCGCCGCACCATGAGTCTCTCCACCGTCGTCAAGATCGCCATCGCGCTGCTGATCGCGTTTTTTGCCATCGAGAAGCTGCGGGTGCACCGGGCCGACCAGCGGCTGCGCAGCCCGGTGGGCACCACCCAACAGCAGCCGTTTGCCGACACCCCCGTGCAGACGGCTACGCGCGATGCGCCGTTTGTGCGGCAAGGGTACGAGATCAAGCCGCTGGCGAACTTTGCGGTGCGGGCGCGGGTGCTGTCGCGCGAGGACTATGTGCTGGGCAGGGAGGCGGACCTGTCGCGCACCGACCTGGCACTGGGCTGGCAGCGCATGGCCGACCCGGCGGTGTACGGGCCGCTCAACATCTCCCAGGGCGGGCGCTGGTACCGCTATTCCTGGCGCGACCAGCCGCCCATCCCGCTGCAGGAGATCATCGAGTCGTCCGCCAACATGCACATGATTGCGGCCGACGCCACGGTGGAGCGCGCCCTGGCGAAGGTCCGCAAGGGCCAGTTTGTGCGCATTACCGGCAAGCTGGTGGAGGTGAGCCACGCAAGCGGTTGGCGCTGGACCAGTTCGCTCACCCGCAGCGATTCGGGCGCCAGCGCCTGCGAGCTGGTGTGGGTGGAATCGCTGCAGGTGGAGGACTGATGGCGCGGGTGACCTTGTGGCAAAGCGCCAGCAACGCTGCGAAATCAGTAGCTATCAACCCATGACCATAGCGCGCAAACCGGGTTTCTTGTTCAAATCCCCAGCGCACCGTACGGTCAGTGCCCCGCCTTGTCGGCCCAGCCCGGATACTGCGGCTGCAAGGTTTGCCCCACGGGCAGACTACCGGACTCCCTGAACCCCAGCAAAGGACGCCCATGGCCAAGATCCTGGAAGTGAAGTACGAGCACCAGGCCGATGCCCGCGTGTGCGAGGTGGCCCACAAGAGCCAGGCCGACCTGTGCTGGCACGAGGTGCACTACCCCGCACAGGCCAGCGGCGACGCGATCTGGTTCATGGTGGCCTATGCGAACCAGGCCAGCTTCAAGATCTTCCGCGTCAAGCACGCCAGCCTGGCGGATCTCAAGCTCTTCAAGGTGGCCACGCCTGAGGAAGCGGGCTGGAACACCAAGGACCACTTGCTGATCGGCAAGCTGGGCAAGTAACCGGGCAAGCTGCCGACCTGGGCGACAAGCTCAGGTCAGCTCACCCCCCCACACACTTTTGCACCTGCTCGCCCAGGCCGGTCGCGCCCAGGCGCATCACATCGCCAGGCTTCAGGAACCAGGGCGCAGGCTTCTGGCCCAGGCCCACGCCGGCGGGGGTGCCGGTCAGAATCAGGTCGCCGGGTTCCAGCGTCATGAACTCGCTGATGTACGACACCACCGTGGGCACATCAAAAATGAAGTTGCGGGTGCTGCCGTTCTGCACGCGGCGGCCGTTCACCTCCAGCCACAGATCGATGGCGTGCGGGTCGCCCACCTCGTCGGACGTCACCAGCCAGGGGCCGATGGGGGCGAAGGTGTCGTGGCTCTTGCCTTTGTCCCACTGGCCGCCGCGCTCCATCTGCCAGGCGCGTTCGGACACATCGTTGGCCAGCACATAGCCCGCCACATGCTCCAGCGCCTGCGCCTTGGCCACGTTGCGCGCACGGGTGCCCATGACGATGCCCAGTTCCACCTCCCAGTCGGTCTTGACCGCGCCGGCGGGGATGCGCACGTCATCGTGGGGGCCGCTCAGCGCGGTCACGGCCTTCATGAACAGCACGGGCTCGGCGGGGGGTTGCAGACCGGCCTCGCGCGCGTGGTCGGCGTAGTTCAGCCCCACACACACGATCTTGCCCACGCCCCCCACCGGGCTGCCCAGGCGCGGTGTGCCGTAGACAGGCGGCAGGCGGCTGGCGTCGATGGCGGCCAGGGCAGACAGGGTGCGCGGGCTGAGCTGGGCGGGGCCGATGTCGGGCAGCAGCATGGACAGGTCGCGCAGCGTGCCGGTGGCGTCCAGCAGGCCGGGGCGCTCGGCGCCGGGCTGGCCGTAGCGGAGGAGTTTCATGGCGGGGAGTCCTTCTGGATGGTCTTGTGGGTGATCGATGGAGGGGCTGCGCAGGCCTCAGGTACCAAGTGCCCGGCAAAGAATGGACAGGTGCCGTGCGCTGCCCGCTGCGCCCAGCGCGCAGCATAGCCGCGTGCCATCCCCCGTGCAGACGCAAATCACCGCCCCAGGCTTGCCACAACGCGACGCCAGCGCCCCACCCGCAGCCCTCGCCCGCCGCGCAGCACGCGTAACATGGCGCACGGGGCGCACCACCCAAGGCCGCCCCACCAAAAACTCCTGATTTGATAGCTATTACCGCAATACAGACGCGCGGTAATGGCCATTTTTTGCACTATTCATCATGGCCCCTGCTGCCAATCTGACCTCCGCGCCCCCCGCCTCCCCCGAGCCCCCTCCCCTGCCCCAGCCGCGCAATCCGGCCGATCTGTTCTGGTCCTTCACCTGGCTGGCCCTGCAGGGTTTTGGCGGCGTGCTGGCCGTGGTGCAGCGCGAGCTGGTCGAGAAAAAACGCTGGATGACGAACGAGGAGTTCGTCGAGGACTGGGCGGTGGCGCAGATCATGCCGGGCCCCAATGTGGTCAACCTCAGCATCATGATCGGTGACCGCTACTTTGGCCTGCGCGGCGCGTTCGCGGCGCTGGCGGGCATGCTGACCTTTCCGCTGATCCTGGTGCTGGCGCTGGCCGTGGTCTATGCGCAGTTCGCCAGCCACCCGGCCGTGGCCGGTGCGCTGCGCGGCATGGGCGCGGTGGCGGCCGGGCTGATCGCCGGGGTGGCCATCAAGCTGTTCAGCTCCATCAAAAGCCACCCGCTGGGCCGCCCGCTGTGCGTGGCCTTCCTGACGCTGACCATCGTGGCCATGGTGGTGCTGCGCTGGCCGCTCTGGTGGATCCTGCCGGTGATTGGCGGCGCGGCCTGCGTGCTGACCTGGAGGAAGCTCGCACCATGAACAGCCTCGCACTCACCCTCAGCCCGATGGACTGGCTGAACCTGTTCCTTTACTACATGTCGCTGTCGCTGCTGGCCGTGGGCGGCGCCATTGCCACCGCGCCCGACATGCACCGCTTTCTCGTCGAACGCCAGGCCTGGCTCACCGACCCGCAGTTCAACGCCTCCATCGCCATCGCCCAGGCCGCCCCCGGCCCCAACGTGCTCTTCATTGCCCTGCTGGGCTGGAACGTGGGCATCAACGCGGGTGGCCCCGGCGTGGCGGGCTGGCTGCTGGGCGCACTGGGCATGGCGGTGTGCATGCTGGGCGTGATGCTGCCCAGCAGCCTGCTCACCTGGCTGGCCACGCGCTGGGGCCACCGCAACCGCGAACGCCGGGGCGTGCGCGCCTTCAAGCAAGGCATGGCGCCCGTGGTGATCGGCCTGCTGCTGGCCACCTCGTGGGTGCTGGCGCGCGCCCACGGCGGCCCCGCCGAGGCCTGGCCCCTGTGGCTGCTGAGCGGCGCCACCGTGCTGCTGGTGTGGCGCACCAAGCTGCATCTGCTGTGGATGCTGGGCGCGGGGGCGGTATTGGGGGCGATCGGCTGGGTGTGATCGGCTGGGTGTGATGCGGTGGCGCCGTGCCACCCCGCCGCAGCCGGTGTAGATTGCGGCCCGGAGGGAACCACACATGATCGTTGCCAACCATTGGGCAGAAGCGCGCCGCCAGCACGGCCTGGGCCGCAAGAAGGTCACCGTCCAGCGCTGGGGCTGGTCAGACACCAGCGAGGCCGAAGCGCAGGCCATGGCCGACGCCCGGGCGGATGCCGCGCTGGCACAGGTACTGCAAGACCACGCAACACCCCGCCGCGAGCGCAAGGTGGCCTACAACGGGGCAGAAGGTGTCCCCATCCGCGAGGAAGTGCTGGAGCGCCATGGCGACACCGTGATCACACGCAACACCTATGGCGCGCACTGTCTGAATACGCCCGACGTGCTCTTTGCGGATGTGGATTTCGCCACCGGTGCCAGCTGGAAGCTGCACACCGTGGCGGCGGCCCTGCTGGTGGTGGCCGTGCTGCTGCCGGCGCGCTGGGTGCTGGGCGGCTGGGGTTTTGCGGTGGGCATCCTGGCCCTGCTGCTGTTCACATCGCCCCTGGCCAAGCTGCTGCAGCGCCTGGCCCACGCCCTGCAGGGCGGCCCGCAGGCACAGGCCATGGCCGGGCTGCAGGCCTTTGTCCAGCAACACCCCCATTGGGCCGTGCGGGTGTACCGCACGCCTGCGGGGCTGCGCCTGCTGGCCACCCAGGGGCCGGTGGACCCGCTGAGCGCCGAAGCGCAGGCATTTTTCTCTGCCGTTGGTGCAGACCCTCTGTATGTGCGGATGTGCACTAACCAGCGCTGTTTCAGGGCTCGTCTGACGGGCAAACCCTGGCGCATGGGCATCGACCAGCACATGCGCCCACGGCCCGGCGTCTGGCCCGTGGAACCAGAGCGGCTACCCCAGCGCCAAGCATGGGTGCAGCACTACGAGCAACGCGCCGCGCAATACGCCGCCTGCCACTGGCTTGCAACGGTGGGCAGCGGCGCCCAGCACATGGCGGTGCTGCCTGTGGTGGAACTGCACGACCGGCTCAGCGGGGCGCTGGAGCCCGCCCGCCCCCTGGCCTGACGCCGCCTGGGCGGCCCCAGCGCGGCATCACCACCAAGCCTGTTCAGCTGATCCGCCGCCCGTTCTCTGCATACACGGCCAGATAGATCGCGTCCGAACCGATGTAGGGCGCCTTGTTGCCAAAGCCCACGTTGAAGTCGCCAAACGACAACGCGCGGATGCTGGCCAGGCCTGCGCGCAGGCGCTCGCGGGTGGGTTCCTTGCCTGCGTTTTTCAGGCCCTCGATCATGATCTGGGCGTTGAGCCAGCCTTCGAGCGCACTGCCGCTGTTGAGGTAGGCGGCGTCGCCGCCGGTGGCTTTCATGGTGCTCTGGAACTTGCGCACCACCACCGACTTCTGCGAGTTGGCGTCGGGGAACACCTGCACCAGTGCCAGGCCGCGCGTGGATGCGGCCAGCTTGGGCAGCTCGGACGAGATCACCGTCACCGACAGGCCCGCCAGCGGCACGCCCTGGGCCTTGGCGCGGAAGGCCTGCACAAAGGCCGTGTTGGCCGTGCCCGTGGTGGCCAGCAGCACGGCACCGGGGCGCTCGGCAGCCACCTTGTCGGCCAGCTCGGCGCCGTTCTTGCCGTCCACGGCCAGCGCAAATTCGCCGCCGCGCTCGACCTTGATCTCATCGAGCGCCGCAGACATGTCCCTGAGCACTTCCTTGCCGAAGGGGTTGTCCAGGTACACCACGGCAATGCGCTTGAGGCCCATGTCCACGATCTGCTTGACCAGGCGCTGGGTTTCCTCGCGGTAGGTGGGGCGCAGGAAGAACACATGCTTGTTGCCGGGTGCGCGCAGCGAGGTGGCACCCGTCACGGGGCCCACAGTGGGGATGCCCTTGGACTCGACGAGTGGCAGGATGGACGCGGTGTTGGCCGTGCCCAGCGGCGAGATCAGCGCAAACATGGACTGCGCCTCGACCATCTCGGTCACGTTCTTGAGCGTGCGCGCGGCCACGTAGCCGTCGTCCTTGGCATCCACACGGATTTCGCGGCCATGCACGCCGCCCGCGGCGTTCACTTCGGCAAACGCAGCCTTCATGCCCGCGAGCTGTTCGATGCCGGCCTGGCCCAGCGGGCCGGTGAGCGCAATCGAGCAGCCCAGGGTGATGGAGCGGGCGGTCAGCGCCTCTTCAGCGGCCAGGGCGTGGTGGGCCCAGGCGGGCAGACCGGTGGCAGCGACAGCCTGGGTGGCGCGCAGCAGAAATTGACGACGGCTCATGGTGGTGCGGGGGCTGAATGGATAAAAGTGGCGCAGGCTACCGGCCACCGCGCGCACCCACTGTCCGCTGTGCGACAAAAGCCGGCCTGGGGGCCCGAAACCGGGGGTTTTCACCGAGCCGATGCAGCACGCATGGCTGCCCGGGGGGCCTGGACTGTGGCGTCAGCAGCCCAGCAGCGGGGGCAACACAGTGGCGGCGGTGCCGCGCAGCAGCGCGTGTCCCGTGTTGTCCAGCGCGCTGGGCGCGGGGTTCACCACCACCACCTGCGCCCCCGCAGCCCGCGCCTGGTGTGCCAGTCCCGCTGCGGGGTAGACCGCACCGGCCGTGCCCACCACCAGCATCAGGTCGCACTGCCGGGCCGCGTCCTCGGCGGCTTGGAGCGTGGCCCAGGGCAAGGCCTCGCCAAACCACACCACGCCGGGCCGCACCAGGTTGCCGCAGCGGTCGCAATGGGGCGGATGCCCGGCCACGGCATGGTCGAGATGGCAGCACGGGCGGGGGGTGTCGAGCCAACGGTTGCTGAAGATATCGCCGTGCAGGCACAACACACCGGTGCTGCCCGCACGCTGGTGCAGGCCGTCCACGTTCTGGGTGATGAGGGTGAGCCTGCCCGGGTGCTGCTGCGCAAAGCGGGCCAGTGCATGGTGCCCGGCGTTGGGCTCCACGTCGGCCAGCAGGTCGCGCCGGTACTGGTACCAGTCCCACACGCGCTGGGGGTGGGCGCGGAAGCCCTCTTCGGTCGCCATGTCTTCGGGGCGGAACTGCGCCCAGTAGCCGGTCTGCGCGTCGCGGAAGGTGGGCACGCCCGATTCGGCGCTCACGCCTGCGCCGGTGAGCACGGCAATGTACCCTGCTTCGTTTACCCAGCCTTGAACCGTCTCCAGCATGGCGTGCGGGTCAGGTCCTCTGGCGCAGGGCTTCGTAGAGGCATACGCCGCTGGCCACCGACACATTCAGGCTTTCCACCGCGCCCTTCATGGGGATGCTGACCAGCTCGTCGCAGGTCTTGCGCGTGAGCTGGCGCATGCCGTCGCCCTCGGCGCCCAGCACCAGGGCCACGGGGCCTTTCAGATCGACCTGGTAGATGGTCTTGGGCGCATCGTCGCTGGTGCCAATGCACCAGATGTTGCGCTCCTTGAGTTCGTTCAGGGTGCGCGAGAGGTTGGTGACCATGAAGTACGGCATGGTCTCGGCCGCGCCGCTGGCCACCTTGGCCACGGTGGCGTTGATGCCCACGGCGTGGTCCTTGGGGGCGATGACGGCATGCGCGCCCGCGCCATCGGCCACCCGCAGGCAGGCGCCCAGGTTGTGGGGGTCGGTCACGCCATCCAGCACCAGCAGCAGGGGCTGCTCGATGCCTGCGGCTTCCAGGTCCTCCAGCAGCTCATCCAGCGAGGTGGCAACCTTCACGGGCTCCACCCGCGCGGCCACGCCCTGGTGGCCGTGGCTGCCTGCAAGCTTGGCGATGCGCACGCTGTCGGCTTCGATGAGGCGGGCTCCGGCCTCGCGGGCGCGGTCGAGAAACTGGCGCATGCGCGCATCGCGCCGCGTGGCTTCGTAGTAAATCTCGATGATGGACTGTGGCGCGGTCTTCAGACGCACGCCCACGGCGTGAAAGCCGAAGAGAACTTTGGGGCTGGACATGCGGGGATTATCCGCTGGCCACGGGGTTGCCTCGCTTCACACTATGGATTTAATAGCTATCAAGGCAATACCATCGCGCGGCAGAGGCGCAAAAAGCTCAAATTTTTGGCCCTAAACAACACGCCCTGCGTCGATGGTGATGCGATGTTCACATTGCGCGGCGATGGCCCGGTCGTGGGTGACCAGGACCAGGGTGGTGCCCTGCTCGCGGTTCAGCTCGAACATGAGCCGCATGATGGTCTCGCCGGTTGCAAAGTCCAGGCTGCCCGTGGGCTCGTCGGCCAGCAGCACGGCGGGCTGCACCACAAAGGCCCGCGCCAGTGCCACGCGCTGCTGTTCGCCGCCCGACAGCACCTTGGGGTAGTGCGACAGGCGCTGGCCCAGGCCCACGCGGGCCAGCATCTCGGTGGCTGCCTTGCGCGCGTTTTTTCGGACCTCGGGGCGATTGGACAGCTCCAGCGGCAGCATCACGTTCTCCAGCGCCGTTAGGTTGCCCATGAGCTGGAAGCTCTGGAACACAAAACCCACCTTCTGCGCGCGCAGCGCGGCGCGCTCGTCCTCGTCGATGGCAAACAGGTCATGGCCGTCCAGCCGCACTGTGCCGCGCGTGGGGGTATCGAGCCCCGCGATGATGGACAGCAGCGTGCTTTTGCCCGAGCCAGAGGCGCCCACGATGGCGGCGGTTTCCCTCGCGGCCAGGCGGAAATCGATATCCCGCAGAATGTCGAGGGTCCCGGTGGAATCGGTCACCGACTTGAAGACATGCTCCACGGCGATGATGGGGGTTGCGGACGGTGTCTGCGGCAGTGGGGAGGATTCGGACATGAAAGGATTTTTGCTTTGATTCGATACCTACGTCGGCGCCACTTTATCGTGAGCGCAGCCACCGGCGCGCTGGTGGGGCTTTGCGCCCCGGTCGTCCTCGCCCAGGCCAAGGCCCCGACACAGCCCGCACGCGCGCCCTTGCTGCTGGTGCTGGGCGACTCGCTCAGCGCCGAATACGGCCTGGCGCGCGGCACCGGCTGGGTGGCACTGCTGGAGAAACAACTGGCGCAGGACAAGATGAATGTCACCGTGGTCAACGCCAGCGTGAGCGGCGAGACCACCTCGGGCGGCCGCTCGCGCCTGGCGGCGCTGCTGGCCCAGCACAAGCCCACGCATGTGGTGATCGAGCTGGGCGGCAACGATGCCCTGCGCGGCCTGCCGCTCAAGAACACGGAAGAAAACCTGACCTGGATGACCCAGGCCGCACAGAAGGCCGGGGCCAAGGTCTTGCTGGTGGGCATGCAGGTGCCGCCCAACTATGGCACCGACTACGCGAACAAGTTTGCGGGTTTGTTTGCCACCGTGGCGCAAGCCCAGAAGGCAGCCGTGGTGCCCTTTCTGCTGAAAGGGGTGGCGGATGGGCCAGACCCAACCCGCCTGTTCCAGCCTGACCGCATCCACCCGCGCGCCGAGGCACATCCGCAGATGCTGGCCAATGTGTGGCCGGAACTGAAAAAGCTGCTGCGCTGAAGATAAACAGCCCCAGGCAGCTCCAGGCTGTCAGGCGCTGGCGGGGCCCCCAGGCTGGCCGGGGGTGGCAGCATCACCCGCAGGCTGGTCGTCAGCGGGCTGGTCCCCGTGCGGCTCATCCGGTCTGCGGTGCGCCTTGGCCCTCAGCTTCTCTTCTTTTTTCTGTTTTTTGGCGAGTTCGCGCTGGCGCTTTTCGTATCCGTAGTTAGGTGTTGCCAAGGTAATTGCTTCCTGAAGTAGAGGCCCACTGTAACAGCATGCTCCTGCCCGTCACGCCGCAGCGGGCCGCAGCGGCATGACGGATGCGCGGTAGGCATGCCAGCTCGCAAAGCCCAGCACCGGGCCCGCCAGCAGCAGCCCCACGCCCCAGAACCACAGCGATGCCGCCACGATGGTGGTGATGAGCGCGCCCCACAGCAGCATGACCAGCGGGTTCTCCAGCACCACCCGCATGCTGGTGATGCCTGCGGTCAGGGCATCGGTGTCGCGGTCCAGGATCATGGGGATGGACACCACCGAGGTGGAAAACACCAGCGCGGCGAATACCCCGCCCACCACGGCATATACGGCCACAAAACTCCAGTTCTGCGGGTTGAACACCGCCTGCAGCACACCGGTGGTGGACGGCATGCCGGTGTTGAAGAACACTGCAAACACCACCAGCGATGCACGGCCCCAGAGCAACTCCAGCACCACGAGCACCAGCACCAGCATGCCCATGCTGCTCATGTGGCTGTCCCAGCAGGTGAGCGATTCGCTGAGTTGCGGCTTCAGCCCGGCCTCGCGCCGGCGGCTGGTGTCATACAGCCCCATGGCCAGAAACGGCCCCAGCAGCAAGCAGCCGCTGGCCATGGACATGGTGTATTCAGGCCGCGTGCGGAACACCCAGCCCAGCACCACGGCCATGCCCCAGAAACACAGGCCATAGAACAGCGCAATTCCCGGTGCGGCGCGCACATCGCCCAGGCCCTGCAGCAACCACCGGAAGGGATCGGCCAGGCCCAGAGCTTGCAGCTCGACAGGCTGGGCCGTCTGGGCTTTCACGCGGTTGGCGATGGCCTCGGCCTGCTGGGATTCCGAGGGATCTGGCGCGTTGAGTGCGTCTGGCGCGGGCTTGGAGGATGTCGCGTTCATGCCGCCACACTAAGCCCGCCCGTTCGGCCGCGCCACTGAGGAAAGCCCGTATCCCGGGCTGCATCGACCGCCGGCTGCGGTGCCAATGCCGTTCAGGCGGCGGGCAAGGCCCGTTCCATGGCCTGCTGCAGATCGCGCCGCAGGTCTTCCACCGCTTCGAGCCCGATGGAAAAGCGCACCAGCGTGCCCGGCTTCAGGTGCTGCGGAGGACGGCTGCGCATGCTGCCGATGGTGTAGGGCACAACCAGGCTCATGGGGCCGCCCCAGCTGTAGCCCAGCTTGAACAGACGCAGGCCGTCGCAGAACGCGTCCACCTGCTGCTGCGTGTAGCGCGCATCGATCATCACGCTGAACAAACCCGCCGCCGCGCCCTGCCCGCCGTGGGCCGCGCCACACAGCGCCTTCCAGTGCGCATGGCCGGGGGCGCCTTCCAGCGCGGGGTGCAGCACCTGCGCAATGGCTGGCTGCTGCTGCAGCCAGCGCGCCAGTGCACGGGCGGCTTCGTCATGGGCGCGGTAGCGCAGGCCAATGCTGGGCAGCGCGCGCAGCACGGCCTCAACATCATTCACCCCCACGCCCAGGCCCAGCCGCATGTGCGTGAGCTTGATCTTCATGTGCAGTCCCAGGTCGCGCGTGATCACGCTGCCCATGAGCACATCGCCGCCGCCGCTGGGGTACTTGGTGAGGGCATGGGCCGAGATGTCCACGCCCAGACTGCCGTCGCCAGTCAGGTCAAACGGCGCAAACGCCAGACCTGCGCCCCAGGTGTTGTCCAGCGCCGTGGTCACGCCCCGCGCGCGGCAGATGCGCACCTGCTCGCACAGGTCGGGGAACTCCATGCTCACCGAGCCCGGGGCCTCCAGCCACACCAGCCGGGTGGCGGGCGTGATGCGGGCAGCCAGGTCGGCCGGGTCCAGCGGGTCATAAAACGCATGGGTGATGCCAAAACGGGCCAGCTCGCCGTTGGCGAAATCCTTGCCGGGGCCGTAGGCGTTGTCCGGAATCAGCACCTCGTCGCCAGGCTTGAGCAGGGCCAGCCCCACATTGGCGATGGCGGCCAGGCCGCTGGGCACCAGCACGCACTGCAAGCCGCCCTCCAGTGTGCACAGGCGCTCTTCCAGAATGAAGGTGGTGGGTGTGCCATGCAGGCCGTAGGTGTAGCCACTCTTGTCCTTCCACTCGCGCGAGCGCATGGCCGCGACATTGGGGAAGATGACGGTGGACGCCTTGTAGACCCCGGGCTGGGGGGCGTCAAAACCGGCGGGGGGCAGGTAGCCGTGGTGGACGATGCGGGTGGCGAGATCGGTGTCGTGGTCTTTCATGCCGACCATGGTAGCGCGCCGCCCAGAGCCAGCCTGGGCGGCGCGGTGCATGCGGGCTGCAGCGGATTGCCGCGGGTTTAGCTGGCGCTTACCACCAGCTGGTTGTTCACCGAGGTCACGCCGCTGACCGCCTTGGCAATGGTCTCTGCGCGGTCACGGGCCACGGTGGATGGGGCGGGGCCGTTCAGCGTGACCTTGCCGTTCACGGTGTCGACATTGATCTTGACGGCGCTGAGGTCGGGGTCCTTGGCCAGGCCCGCACTCACCTGGGCGGTGATGGTGGCGTCGTCGATCGCCCCCTTGGCGGTATCAGCGGCCTGCTTGGCTGTCGCTTCGGCGCTGGCAGCGCTCTTTTCCATCTTGGTTTCCGCACTCTGCATGGCCGCCTCGGCCTTGGCGCGGGCATCTGCAGCGGCCTGCTCGGTCTTCTCGACAGCGGAGTCGAGCCGCTGGCCCACCGTGGGCTCTTCGGTCTTGCCGCAGGCCGCCAGCCCCAGGGCCAGGGCGCTCACGGCCAGCAGGCTGGCTACGCGGTGGGCGGGGTGGAAGCTGGTTTTTGTCGAGGTGTTCATGTCGTGACTCCTTCAGGTTGGAACATGGGCCCCACTGTAGGCAGCCCCCCAGGGCCTGCGGGTCGGACAGGGCCGAACTGCCTGTAGGACGGTGCCGGGCGGCTCTGCCGGGCCGTTGCCCATGCCAAAGGCATCACCCCCGCCTTGACACGCGACAATCGGGCCATGATTTCGCCGTCGCTGACCCGCTGGTTTCCGTTTCTCACCTGGCCCCGCCCCGACCGCCACCTGCTCAAGGGCGAGTTCTGGGCCGGCATGACCGTGGGCCTGATGCTGGTGCCCCAGGGCGTGGCCTATGCCGCGCTGGCGGGCATGCCGCTGGTCACGGGGATCTACGCCTCGCTGATCCCTGCGCTGATCGCCGTGTTGTTCAGCGCCTCCACCCGGCTGGGCGTGGGGCCTACAGCACTCACCAGCCTGCTGATTGGCGCGTCGCTCACGGGTCTGGCCGAGCCCGGCAGTGCCCAGTGGGTGGCCATGGCGGCGTGGATGGCCATGCTCTCGGGCCTGCTGCAACTGGTGATGGGGCTGGCGCGTTTTGGCTGGCTGCTCAACCTGGTCACCTCGCCGGTGCTCAATGGTTTCACGCAGGCGGCGGCGCTGCTGATCCTGGGCTCGCAGCTGGGTGCGCTCACCGGCCTCAGGGCCGCAGAATGGAGCACCCTGCTGACCACGCCCTCGCCCGGCCTGTTCGACCTGACGGCCGCTGCCTTCGGTCTGGGCAGCCTGGCACTGCTGATGCTGGCACGCCGCTGGCGGCCCAACTTTCCGGCCGCCATCGTGGTGGTGGGGGCTGCCGGGGCACTGAGCTGGGCCCTGGGGTATGCCGATGCCGGTGGCGCGGTGGTGGGCACCCTGCCATCGGGCCTGCCCGCCCCGTACTGGCCGGGCGCCCTGCCCTGGTCCAGCTTTTCGGCCCTGGTGATGCCAGTGCTGGTGGTCACACTGGTGAGTTTTCTGGAGACCGCCTCCAGCGCCAAGGTTGAGAGCCAACGCTCGGGCGAGCAATGGAACGAAAACCAGGACCTGATCGGCCAGGGCCTGGCCAAGATCAGCAGCGGCCTGTGTGGCAGCTTTGCCACCAGCGCATCGTTCTCGCGCTCGGCCATCAACCTGTATGCCGGCGCCAAAAGCGGCTGGGCCACGTTGTTTGCGCTCAGCCTGGTGCTGGTCGTGCTGCTGTGGCTCACGCCTGCGCTGTACCACGTGCCGCAGTCGGTGCTGGCAGCAGTGGTGGTCACAGCCGTGACCAGCCTCATCAAGCCCGGCACGATGCTGCGGCTGTGGCGGGTGTCGCGGGTCGAGGCCGTGATCGGCGGCATCACCTTCGCCCTGACGCTGGCCACGGCGCCGCGCATGTACTGGGGCGTGCTGGTGGGGCTGCTGATGAACCTGAGCCACTTTCTGTACCAGCGGCTGCACCCGCGCATCATTGAAGTGGGCCTGCACCCCGATGGCAGCCTGCGCGACCGCCACCTGTGGCACCTGCCTCCCCTCGCCCCCCGCCTGCTGGCGCTGCGAATGGATGCCGAACTCGACTTTGCCTCGGCCAGCGCACTGGAGCGGCGGGTGGCCGAGCACCTGGCCCAGCACCCTGACGTGGTGCACCTGTGCCTGCTGGCCCAGCCCATCAACCGCATCGACGTGACCGGGGTGGAAACCTTCGCGCAGTTGCTGGCGCTGATGCAATCCCGGGGCGGAACCCTGCACCTGAGCGGCCTCAAGCTACCCGCCGAGCAGGTGTTGCGGCAGGCGGGCCTGCTGGAGCCCCGTGCCGGGCTGGCCATGTACCGCACCGACGCCGACATGCTGGTGGCCATGCAGCATCTGCCCGAACCCACGCCCCGGGTGTAGAACGGCGCCAGACAAGCCCCTGCGCGGGTTTAACCTACACCCCGGACAGGCACTGGGATAACCCCTGCGCTGGTACACTGCGCAAACTCTCTTTGCTCGATTTGTGTCTGATTCTGCGGCCTCTCATCTGGTAGATCTGCGCGAACTTCGCCTGGATACTGCTCACGCGCTGGTGGCTCAGGCCGGCGGCAGTGAAGCAGCGTTGCACCGCGAAGCCCCTTCGCGCTACTTGCAAGGCCTGATCGACGGCCTGTGCGAACTGTCCCTCAAAGACCCCCTCACCGGCTTGGCCAACCGCCGGCATTTCCGCGCGGTGCTGGAGCGCGAGATCGACCGCGTGACGCGCTCGGGCGAAGCTGCCCTGCTGCTCATGCTCGACATCGACCACTTCAAGAAAGTGAACGACACGCATGGCCACCTGGCGGGCGATGTGGTGCTGCAGTCGGTGGCCCGCACGCTCAGCGCCTGTGTGCGCCCCATGGACACCCTGGCGCGCTACGGCGGCGAGGAGTTTGCCGTGGTGCTGCCCGCCTGCCAGGCCGCGTTTGGCCGCGTGGTCGCCGAACGCATCCGCCGGGCCGTGGCCAACACCCCCATCCGCATCTCGCCCGGGGTGGAGCTGAACGTGACGGTGAGTGTCGGGGGGGCCTTTGCCATGCAGTGGATCCGCTCGACCACCCTGCTCTGGACCGACCGGGCCGACCACCAGCTCTACCAGGCCAAATCGGCCGGACGCAACCGCGTCAGCATTGAGGAGCAACCCGACAGCACCGTCAGTGCCGAGGAAAAAAGCCTGTTGTTTGGCCCGCTCTACACCCCCTCGGGTTGGGGCGACCTGCCTCCGCTGGACCCCAACCCCACAGGCAGCGCCTACTGAAAGTTAGATGATGAGCGACGCGCTGACCCCTCAACCCACCACGCCTGCAACCCCTGCAGGCGCCACCACCCCCTCGGCCCCCGCCCCGGATGGTGCCCGCATCATTGCGGTCACCAGCGGCAAGGGCGGCGTAGGCAAGACCTTTGTTTCCGCCAACCTGGCAGCCGCCCTTACCCGCCGGGGCCAGCGTGTGCTGGTGCTGGATGCCGACCTGGGCCTGGCCAACCTCGACGTGGTGCTGAACCTGCACCCCAAGATCACATTGCACGATGTGTTCACAGGCAAGGCCGCGCTGGACGACGCCGTGATCGCCGCCCCGGGCGGTTTTGACGTGCTGCTGGCCGGCTCCGGCATGGTGGAGTATTCGCGCCTCACACCCGAGGTGCGCAACCAGTTTTTGAGCGTGATCCAGGCGCTCACGCCGCGCTATGACGTGGTGCTGCTGGACACCGGCGCGGGCATCTCCGATGTGGTGCTGTTCTCGGTGTCGCTGGCCTCCGAGGTGCTGATCGTGGCCACGCCCGAACCCACCTCGCTCACCGACGCCTACGCAGCCATCAAGGTGCTGGCCATGCAGCAAAAGCGCCAGCATGTGCGCATGGTCATCAACCAGGCGGCGCGCCCGGGCGATGGCCGCGCCATCACCAGCCAGCTGCAGCAGGTGCTGGATCGCTTTGTGAGCACCGAGTCCGGCCGCCCCATGCGTCTGCTCCACATGGGCGACATCCCGGCCGACCCCTCGGTGCGCGATGCCGTGATGCGACGCCAGCTGCTGCTGCTGCAAACCCCTGGTTGCCCGGCAGCACTGGCCATTGCCCAGCTGGCCAACAAGATAGAGACCACGCTGCTGTCACCTGCAGCCTGACCGGTACATGCCAGGGCGCGCCTTGGCCACTGTGCCAACCTGACCCACAGGCCCGCCAGCGGGCCTTTGTGCATTTTTACTGCCGTGAACACCACCCACACCGTCCTCAACATCTCCTGCTACAAGTTTGTGCCGCTGCCCGACGCCGCCGCGCTGCGCGAGGTGCTGCACGAGCGCGCAGTGGCCGCGCAGCTCAAGGGCACCATCCTGCTGGCCGAGGAAGGCATCAACTTCTTTCTGGCAGGCCCGGCCGATGCGGTGCGGGGATTTGTTGCGCAGCTGCGCACCGATGCCCGTTTTGCGGATCTGGAGCCCAAGGAGAGCTGGTCGGCCGCGGTGCCGTTTCGCAAGATGCTGGTCAAGGTCAAGCGCGAGATCATCCGCATGGACCACCCCACCATCCGCCCCGCCGAGGGCCGTGCGCCAGCCGTGGACCCAGCCACCTTGCGCCGCTGGCTGGACCAGGGGCATGACGACGAAGGCCGCGAGGTGGTCACGCTCGACACCCGCAACGCCTTCGAGGTGGACGCTGGCACCTTCGACAACGCCATTGACTGGCGCATCGACAAGTTCACCGAATTTCCGCCCGCCTTGCGCGCCCACAAGGCCGAGTTGCAGGACAAGACCGTGGTGAGTTTCTGCACCGGTGGCATCCGCTGCGAAAAGGCGGCCATCTTGATGCGCGAGGAAGGCCTGCACCATGTCTACCAGCTGGAAGGCGGCATCCTGAAGTACTTTGAGCTGACCGACGGCGCGCACTACCACGGCGGGTGTTTTGTGTTTGACGAGCGCGCCGTGCTGGCCACGGACCTGCGTGCGGCAGACAGCGAATAGCTATCAAGTCAATAGCTAAAAAGGCATACCCATCGCGCAGTAGCGGCCATTTTTTCTTAAACTTTTGACCTGTTTCTTCAGCCACCCTGCAGCGCCTGTGCCAGATCGGCGGCGCAGGGTTGCTGCTGCAGGATCTTGCTGTACTCCCCCGACTGGCGCAGCGCTTTCAGCCCCCGGTTGAAAGCCTCCATGCGCTTGGCGCTGGCGGGCAGCTTCTCGCTCATCATCAGGTGGGTCGTGAAGTCGGGCACAAACAACTTGGGATGCGCCCGCACGCGGCGTGCCTGCTCGCCCGTGAACTTGGCACCGAGCAGATCACAGGCCACGTTGCGGTCCAGCGGCACCACGTCCACGCGACCCGCCAGCAGCTTGTTGAGGTTGCTCACGTCGTCGGGCGCCACGTCTGCGCGCAGGGTGCCGTCCTTGACCATGCGCCAGAACGCAGGGGTGTAGCTGTAGTCGGCCACCACGCCAATGCGCAGGCCCACCAGATCCTGCAGATTGCTCCAGGTGAAGTTCCGGTCACTGCGGTAGAGGATCTGCCACTGCTCGGTCAGCACGTTGTCGCTGACCAGAAACCCCTTGTCGCGCTCGGCATTGCGGCCCCAGGCGGCAGTGGCATCCCACTTGCCGTCACGCGTCTCGATCAGGGCGCGCGTCCAGGGCAAAAACACATATTCCACCTGCACCCCGGCCTTGGCAAACGCCTGCCGCACGATGTGCAGCGACATCCCTTGGTCCTTCCGCGCCGAGCTGGCATAGGGCGGCAGCTCGCCGGTGGCGATGCGCAGCGTTTCGGCCTGCGCGCTGGCGCCCCCCACACACGCCAGCAGCAAGCCCCACAAAAGGCAAAGATGGCGTCGCATGGCGTGCTCCTTTTTTGACCACAGAGGAAAACAACCTAACCAGCTGTGTGCGTTGTGTCAATGTCGAGGCGCCGACATAATGGCCCAACCCCGCTGGCAAGATCATTGCTTGCCCTTCTGACAACCCGGCCGTGCAGTCATGGCGCAGGTACCCCAGCCCACGGCCCCATGCGTTTTTTCAAGCCTTCTTCGCTGACCGCCAAAACCCTGGCCTGGGTGGTTGTGGCCAGCCTGGTGGCGTTTGCCGCCATCACCGGGGTCACTGTCTGGCAAGAAAGGGCCCTGCTGCTGCAACGGGCCCATGAGCAGGCCCAGCGCAGCGTTCAGCAAAACCTGCCCGCGCTCAGCGAAAGCCTCTGGAACTTCAACAACGCCAGCCTGCGCGCCCTGCTCAGCGGCATGGTGGGCGAAGGCGCCATCGTGCGCGCCGACATCCTGGACGGCGAGCGCACGCTGATGACGGTCTCGCGAGCTGGCGAGGTACCACCCATCGACACCACCTGGACCGCCCCCATTGCGGACCCGACCCACCCCGGCGCTGGCCAGCCCCCGCTGGGCGAGATCCGCGTGTACGAGTCCTACGCTGCGCTGCGCGCCCAGCAGGCCGAAACCGCCTGGCGCATCGCCATCGCCCAATTGCTCCAGATCGCGAGCATTGCCGCGATGCTGGTGGTCATCGTGCGCTGGCTCATCATGCGCCACCTGTCGGCCCTGGCGCGGGCTGTCACCGGACTGAACCCGCTGGACCACCAGGACCGCATCCGCCTGCAGCGCCGAACCAGCGGCGCACACCCCGACGAGCTGGACGCGCTGGTGGATGCCCTCAACCGCTTCCACACCGAACGTGCCACCGAAGCCGGGCTGCGCCTGCAGGCCGAACGCGCGCTGCGAGCGCGCGTGCAGGAGATCGAGGCCACGCTGGGCGCGCTCAGCGACGGTGTGCTGGCCCTCAACAGTGCGGGCGAAGTGGCCTATGCCAACGGGGCGGCGGCGCGCCTGCTGGGCATGGTCGAACCCGCCCTGCAAGGGCAGCCCTGGCACAACCTGTTTCGGCTGCTGGACGAAGCCACGGGCGAGCCGCGCGGCGAATGGCTGGAACAGGCCCGCCAGTCCGGCAAGCCGCAGCGCGTGCGTGGCGAGCTGCGCATTGCCCCGGCACACGCACGGGCCTTTGTGGCCGAACTCAACGCCGTGCCCCTGCACAACCCTGGAGACGTGGTGGTGCTGCTGGTGCTGCGCGACATCTCCGAAGAAATCGACAAAGAGCGGCAGATCGTCTTCCAGGCCTTCCACGACCCGCTCACCGGCCTGGGCAACCGCTCCAAGCTGGCGCGCGACCTGCCGCAGGACCTGGCCCGCGCGCGGGCGGCGCAGGGCCGCCTGGCCCTGCTGTTCATCGACCTGGACAACTTCAAGGACATCAACGACACCCTGGGCCACCAGGTGGGCGACCTGCTGCTGCGCCAGCTGGCGCTGCGCCTGCAGGCCAGCGTGATGCCCCCGGCCTGGGTCACGCGCCATGGTGGCGACGAGTTTCTGGTGGTGCTGCCACAGCTGGACAGCGACGAGCAGGCCATTGCGCTGGCGCAGGAGCTGATGAACCAGATCCGCCGCCCGTTCACCCTGGAGGGCTACCAGCTGCATGTCACGCCCTCCGTGGGCATCAGCTTCTTCCCGGACCACGGCGGCACCCCGGCCGAACTCGTGAGCCGCGCGGACATGGGCATGTATGCCGCCAAGAAGCTCGGACGCAACACCTACTGTGTCTTTGACGACCGGCAGCTGCAGGAGTCGTCGCGGCGGCTGAGCATGGAGAACGGACTGCGCACCGCGCTGGCCCAGGGCGAGTTCTGGCTGGCCTACCAGCCCAAGGTGGATCTGGCGACCGGCCGGGTGGCGGGTGTGGAAGCCTTGCTGCGCTGGGAAAGCCAGCAGCTCGGCCGCATCCCGCCCGCCAGCTTCATCCCCATTGCGGAGGAAAGCGGCCTCATCATCGACATCGGCGACTGGGTGCTGCGCGAGGCCATCGCCGCCGCACGGCGCTGGCGCGACATGCTGGGCACCGAAGTGCCCGTGGCGGTGAACGTGGCGGCGGCGCAGTTCCGCAGCCCGCGCCTGCTGCAGGCGCTGCGCGCCATCGCAGCCGAAGACCGCGACATCCCGCGCCTGATTCAGCTCGAAGTGACCGAAAGCGCGTTGATCAGCGGGCTGGAGGACGTGACCGGCAAGTTCATCGCCATCAAGGAGCTGGGATACAGCATCGCCATCGACGATTTCGGCACCGGGTACTCATCCCTGTCGTACCTGAAGAACCTGCCGGTGGACACGCTCAAGATCGACCAGGCCTTCATCCGCGACCTGCACCGCAGCGCGCAGGACGTGACCATCGTCACAGCCGTGGTGCGCATGGGCCAGAGCCTGGGGTTTGCCATCGTGGCCGAAGGGGTGGAGGAAGCGCGCCATGTGCAGATCCTCCAGGGCCTGGGCTGCGACCAGGGGCAGGGCTACCACTTCAGCCGCCCCGTGCCCGAGGCGGAGCTGATCCCCCTGCTCAAGCAGGGTTGTGGCACGGTCAAGGCCTGAAGCCTGAAAGGCGCTGCTGGCCGCAGGCGGTTTCAGTCCGCCTTGAAGCGCTGGGGCGGCAGCGGAATGCACTCCGTCTCGCCCGGCACCGGGTCAAACCGTTGGGCCTCCCAGTCTTGCGCCGCCTGCACGATCCGCTCCTTGCGGCTGGACACAAAGTTCCACCACATGTGGCGCGGGCCATCCAGCGCATCGCCGCCAATCACCATGAGCCGGGCCGCCGCATCGGCCGGGGCCGCGAGGTGCATGCCCTGCCCGGTCTCGACCACGCCCAGCAGCTGCGCATCCAGCGGCTGGCCGTTGAGCTGGACTGGCTGGTCCACGGTGTAGACCGCCATTTCCTGCGCCAGCGCCGGGATCTCCAGCGCGGCACCTGCGGACAGTTGCACATCCAGGTACAGCGTGGGCGACAAGGTGGCCACCGGCGAGGTCTGGCCAAAGGCCGAGCCGATGAGCACACGCACCGTGGCGCCTGCGGCACCACCTGCATCGGCCACATGCACCTCGGGAATGTCGGCAGCAGGTGTGTGCACAAAAGACGGGGCCGCCTCTTCATGCGCCACCGGCAGCGCCGTCCACAGCTGGATACCGTGGTTCACATAGGACTGGTTTGCCAGGCTTTCTGGGCGCCGCTCGGAGTGCACGATGCCCCGACCCGCTGTCATCCAGTTGATGGCGCCGGGCTCGATCTGCTGCACGCAGCCCAGGCTGTCGCGGTGCATGATGGCGCCAGAGAACAGGTAGGTCACCGTTGCCAGGCCAATGTGCGGATGGGGCCGCACATCGTGGCTGTCGCCCGGCAAAACCGTCACCGGACCGAAGTGGTCGAAGAACAGGAAGGGTCCCACGGCCTTCCGCTGCACGGCGGGCAGCAAGCGGCGCACGGTAAAGCCACCGCCCAGGTCCTTGGCATGGCCCTTGAGGGGCAGGAAGGTGGGCGATTCGCTCATGCTGCACGCTCCACCGCAGTGCTGATCTCGGTGGTCACCGTGGTCATCAGCTTGTGCACGGGGCATTTCTGCGCCACGGTTTCCAGCTCGGCGATCTGGGCATCGGTGAGGTCACCGCTGACCTGCAACCGGGTCGCGAGGCGGTAAACGCCCGTGCGCTCGGCCGATGCGTCGCGCTCGACCACGGTCTGCACATCGTCTACCGGCAGGCCCTTGCGGCGCGCGTACCACAACACCGTGAGCGCCTTGCAGGCACCCAGTGCAGCGTCATACAGATCGTGCGGGCTGGGGCCGCTGTCGGTGCCGCCCTCCTCCACACTGCCATCGGCAACGAGGTCGTGCGCGCGGATGCGCACGGTCTGGGCCATGGGCGCGCCGGGGACGCGCCGCAATTCAACTGCCATGGGGTGTTCTCCTGGTTGTGCTGGGGCGCGCCACTGTAGCGCCAAAAGTGGGCTGGACCTTAACGGTCGAGTCGGCGGGCCACGTCGGCCACGCGCTGGCCGAACTGCTTGCCCGTCTCCAGGTCGCCGGGGAACATCTCGGCGGCCGAGGCGTCCGACGGCGACTGGGACATGGCGCCGCTGAACGAGCCGATCCAGTTCACATCGTTGCGCGTGGCGGCCTTGGAGTTGGCAGGCATCATGCCGTTGCCCACCCAGATGCCGCCGTGCTGCATGGCCAGGTGGAACATGTAGTCCAGCGTGATCTGCTTGTCGCCGTTGGTGCTGGCGCTGTTGGTGAAGCCTGCAAACAACTTGTCCTTCCAGGCCTGGCTGAACCAGGGCTTGGACGAGGCATCGGCAAACTTCTTGAACTGCCAGCTGGGGCCGGCCATGTAGGTGGGCGAGCCAAAGATGATGGCGCTGGCGGCCGCCAGCGTCTCCCAGCCGCCTTCGGGCAGGTTGCCCTCGGCATCAATGGCAACCAGCTGGGCGCCTGCGCCCTCGGCCACGGCTTGCGCCAGGCGTTGTGTATGACCGTAACCCGAGTGATAGACAACTGCGATCTGTGCCATGAGAAAACTCCTGTTGAAACGATGGGGGAACGACGAAAGACAAAAAAACTAACCAGGGCGGATTGGATGCCAGAACCTGCAGCCCTGCGGGCTGCAGGCCCATTCATTCACACGCGCCGGATCAGCGGCCTGTGCGGCGTGCGTCCAGGCTCCAGGCGCCCGCGCCAAACGCAGCCAGGGCCAGCAGGCCGCCGGTCACGCCCACGTTCTTGAAGAACATGAGCTGCTGCATCATCTGCTTGTCGGCGGGCAGGTTCCAGTAGGCGTGGAAGAAGAAGCTGGCCACCAGCGTGAAGAAGGCCAGAGCCAGCGCGGCAAACCGGGTGCCCACGCCAAAGATCAGCGCCAGGCTGCCCAGCACCTCCACCGCTGCCGCAATGGCGGCCGCCACCGTGGGCATGGGCAGGCCCACGGACGTGATGTAGCCCACGGTACCGGCAAAGCCGGTGAGCTTGCTGATGCCCGCAGGCAGGAACAGGGCGGCCAGCAGCAGGCGCGATGCCAGGGCCAGGGGGTTTTGCAGAGATGTGAACATGGTGAAGAACTCCTGAGTGAAAGTGGTTACGAAGTAAGAATCAGGCGGCCAGGTCAAACACCAGCACCTCGGCGTCGTGGCCATCGGTCAACGACAAGGTGGTTTCCTTTTCCATCAGCAGCGCATCGCCGCCCGACAGGGCCTGGCCGTTGGCGGTCAGTGCGCCGCGCACCAGGTGCACATAGGTTTTGCGGGCGGGGTTGAGCGCCAGCGTGGCGGATTCCGTGCCATTCAGCAAGCCTGCGTACAGGGCCGCATCGGCATGGATCTTGACCGAGCCCTGGGCGCCGTCGGGCGATGCCACCAGGCGCAATGCACCGCGCTTTTCAGCTTCGGCAAAGGTCTTTTGCTCGTAGCTCGGCGGAATGCCGCGCACATTGGGCTCGATCCAGATCTGCAGGAAATGCGTGGTCTGGCCGACAGCGTGGTTGAACTCGCTGTGCTGCACGCCCGTGCCCGCACTCATGCGCTGCACGTCGCCGGGTGGGATGCCCTTGATGTTGCCCATGCTGTCCTTGTGGGCCAGTTCGCCCGACAGCACGTAGCTGATGATTTCCATGTCGCGGTGGCCATGGGTGCCAAACCCGGTGCCCGGCGCAATGCGGTCTTCGTTGATGACGCGCAGGTTGCCAAAGCCCATGTGGGCGGGGTCGTAGTACCCGGCAAACGAGAAGCTGTGGAAGGAATTGAGCCAGCCATGGTCGGCGTGGCCCCGGTCTTGCGATTTACGAACAGTCAGCATGGTGATGGCTCCTTTGAAGACTCGACTGTAGGACTGCAAGCCTGCCTGCGGGGGCAGGTGAATTGATGGCAATGTTCAAATAATCTGAATTAACATGGCACCACCATGCAAAACACCCGCGATGTCCTCACCCCCGATGCGCTGACCATGCTGCAGGTGATTGCCGAGGCGGGCAGCTTTGCCGCCGCCGCACGGCAGCTGGGCCTGGTGCCCAGTGCCCTCACCTACCGCGTGCGGCAGATTGAAGACGCGCTGGACGTGCTGCTGTTCGACCGCAGCGCGCGCCAGGCCCGCCCCACCGAAGCGGGGGTGGAGCTGCTGCGCGAAGGCGCGCGCCTGCTGCAGGACATCGACGCCGTGGCCCATCGCGTGCGCCGCGTGGCCACGGGCTGGGAGCCGCAGCTCACGCTGTCCATCGACGGCATCGTCTCGCCCCACACCATGCTGGAGCTGGTGGACGCCTTCTATGCCATGCAGCCACCCACACGGCTGAAGCTGCGCGACGGCATCATGACCGGCACGCTGGAGGCCCTCACCTCAGGCCGTGCCGACCTGGCGATTGGTGTCTCGGTGGCGGGCAACAACGTGGCGGGCCTGCAGCAGGCCTTGCTGGGCGACGTGCTGTTCATCTACGTGGTGGCGCCGCACCACCCGCTGGCCACTGCGCCCGAACCCATCTCCGACGCCACCCTGCTGGAGCACCGGGCCGTGGCCGTGGCCGACTCGGCCACGCGCGGCGGCGCCACCATGGGCCTGCTGGGCGGGCAGGATGTGCTCACGGTGGACACCATGCAGGCCAAGGTGCAGGTACAGCTGCGTGGCCTGGGCGGCGGCTTTCTGCCCGAGCCCATGGTGCGCCCCTATGTGGAGGCCGGCCGTCTGGTGGCGCGCCGCGTGGCCCGGCCCGAGCGCAACGTGCGGGTGCACTACGCCTGGGGCGGCCCGGGCTTCACCGCGCCCGGCAGGGCACTGCAGTGGTGGCTGAACCAGCTGCAAAGCCCCGCCACACGCCGTGCTCTGCTGGAAAACCACCATCATTTCTGATCCCGATCAAGCGCCTATGACCCAGCCGCGCGTGTAGAGTGGTCACCGTTGGTTCTGTACTGCATTTCATCTGCCGACCGTCACCGAAAGGCCTCCCATGAGCACACCCGATCCTCGCCCCGCCAAACGGCTCCGACGCACCAGCGCCCCGACCTCCGCCCCCGTTGCGGCCCCCGCAGCCCCCACCACCCCATCTGGCAAACCCCAGCGCCACTTCGCCATCATCGGCGCCGGCATGGCGGGCATTGCCTGTGCCCGCACCCTGGTGCAGGCCGGGCACCGCGTGACGGTGTTCGAGAAATCCTCCCAGGCCGGTGGCCGCACTGCCACCATCGACACCCCGTTTGGCAACTTTGATGCCGGGGCCCAGTATTTCACCGTGCGCGATCCGCGCTTTGCCCGCGCCATCGACACCGTGCCCGGCATCTGCAAGCGCTGGAGCGCCAACTCTGTGCAGGTGCTGGACGCCGCAGGCCGCGTGGCCGCTGCAGGCCTGCCCCACCGCGAGGCGCACTGGGTGGCCAGCCCCGGCATGCAGGCCCTGGTGGGCACCTGGGCCGAGCCACTGCGCCTGGCTGGGCAGCTCCTCACCAACACCCGCGTCACGCGCATCGAACCCGACCCTCTCAACACCCCCGGCTGGCAACTGCGCACCGAAGGGCCCGGTGGCAGCCAGCATGTGTATGCCGGTTTTGACGCCGTGCTGCTGGCCCAGCCCGCCGTGCCCGCGCAGGCACTGCTGGCCAGCTCGGCCGTGGACACGCCCCTGACCGACGCCCTCTCCAAGGTGGCCATTGCCCCCTGCTGGACGCTCATGCTGGCCTACCCCCAGGCCGTGCGTCCGGGCCTGACCACGCTCGGCCCGCAGTGGAACGCGGCGCGCAGCACCCACCACCGCATTGCCTGGCTGGCGCGCGAATCGTCCAAGCCCGGCCGCAATGTGGTCGAGCGCTGGACGGTGCAGGCCAGCCCCGCCTGGTCGGCCGAGCACCTCGAAGACGACGAAGCCCGCGTGCAGGCCAAGCTGCTCAAGGCCTTTGCCGAAGTCACCGGCATCCGTGCCACCCCGGCCCATGCCGACACGCGCCGCTGGCGCTATGCACAGACCACCCACCCCCTGGGCAAGAGCCACCTGTGGGACACCGCCATGGGCCTGGGCGCCTGCGGCGACTGGTGCCTGGGGCACCGTGTGGAAGACGCCTTTGTGTCGGGCCTGGAGCTGGCACTCGCGGTGGCATGACGGAGAGCGCGGCCCACCGGGCCGCTCGGTACATCGGACGCTTTGCCCCCTCGCCCACCGGCCCGCTGCATGCGGGCTCGCTGGTCGCGGCCCTGGCCAGCTGGCTGGACTCGCGGGCCCACGGCGGCCATTGGCTGGTGCGCATCGAAGACGTGGACACCCCCCGCTGTGTGCCGGGCGCCGACCAGTTCATCCTGCAGCAGCTCGCCACCTGCGGACTCGTGCCCGACGCCCCGCCCGAGTGGCAGTCTGCACGTTCTGCCCACTACCAGCGCGCGCTGGACCAGCTGGTGGCCCAGGGCCACGCCTACCCCTGCGCCTGCTCGCGCAAAGACATCGAAGACGCCCAGGCCGCCCTGGGCCATGCGCGCGAACGCCATGCCGCGCTGCCCTACCCCGGCACCTGCCGCCACGGGCTGCAGGGGCGCACCGGGCGCTCGTGGCGCTTCAATGCCACCGATTTCAAGCAAAAACAGCCCCTTCCGCCCGATGGATATGCCCTACCAGCTATCAACTCAATAGCAAACAACACTCTTCACTGGCATGACCGCCGCCTGGGCCCGCAGCAGCAGGACGTGGCCCGCAGCGTGGGCGACTTTGTGCTGCACCGGGCCGACGGGCTCTGGGCCTACCAGCTGGCCGTGGTGGTGGACGACGCAGCCCAGGGCATCACCGACGTGGTGCGCGGCGAGGACCTGGCAGACAACACCCCGCGCCAGATCCTGCTGCAGCAGGCCCTGGGCGTGCCCACGCCCCGCTACCTGCACACCCCACTAGTGCATGGCGCCAATGGCGAGAAGCTCTCCAAGCAGAACGGCGCGCGCGCGCTGGACCTGACCGACCCGCTGCAGGCCCTCGCGCAAGCGGCCCTGGTGCTGGGCCTGCCCGCACTGGAACATCCGCACAACAATCACCTGGGCGACGCACTAACACAGTGGGTTGCGGCGTGGCGACGTCACTACAATGGCTCACCGTGATTGAACCGACCCTTGCTTCCGCCCCCGCGAGCGCAGCCCCCGCTGCCGCTCCCTCCGCCCCCGGTGCAGCGCCTGCGGGCGTGACCCACCCCAAGACCATCAAGAGCTTTGTGCGCCGTGCAGGCCGCACCACCACCGGCCAGGCCAAGGCCTTTGAAGACTTTGGTCCCCGTTTTGTTCTGCCCTATGCCCCCGCCCCGCTGGACGCCACGGCCACCTTTGGCCGCAACGCCCCGCTGGTGCTTGAAATCGGCTTCGGCATGGGCGAGGCCACGGCCCACATTGCCAAGGTACGCCCGGCCGACAACTTCCTGTGCTGCGAAGTGCACGAGCCCGGCGTGGGTGCGCTGCTCAAGCGCATTGGCGAGCAGGACCTGACCAACATCCGCATCCTGCAGCACGACGCCGTGGAGGTCATCGACCACATGCTGCCGCACGGCGTTCTCGACGGCGTGCACATCTTCTTCCCCGACCCCTGGCACAAGAAGAAGCACAACAAGCGCCGCCTGATCCAACCCCCGCTGGTGGCCAAGCTGGCCACCCGCCTCAAACCCGGTGGCTACCTGCATTGCGCCACCGACTGGCAACCTTACGCAGAGCAGATGCTGCAGGTGCTGAGCGCCGAGCCCCTGCTCCAGAACACCGCCGCTGGCTTTGCGCCGCAGCCCGACTACCGCCCTCTCACCAAGTTCGAGAACCGCGGCCTGCGGCTCGGACATGGGGTGTGGGACGTGGTGTTCGTGCGACGCAACCAGTAGCAGCACCAGCCACCATGCCCCGACCGGCCCGCCAAACACCGCCTATGAAACCCATCCTGCAAAACCTGGTGGAGATGACTGGCCACCGCGACCACCTGCGGCTGGAGGTGTCGGTGCTGTCCACGCTGCAAAAGCTCAGCAGCATCACCGAGGTGCGGGCCCTGGAGCTTTTTACCGATGCAGGCGTGCCCTACGTGCGCCCGCGCACCTGGGTGGACAACGGCCAGCTGGTTTCCACCGACTCGGAGGCCGCCGCAGACCCCCGCCGCGAGCCGCTGGACAACTACCCCGCGCTGCGCGGCTGCGTGGACACCCATGGCGAAAGCGCCCTGGCCTCGCCGCGCAAGGGCCGGTATGTGCTGTGGCTGCCGGTGTGGATGCATGACAAGGTCAGCACCTGCCTGGAGATCACGCAGTCGCGGCCCTTCTCGGCCCACAAGCTGGATGTGCTCATGGGTGTGTTCCAGGTCTACCAGAACTACCAGAGCCTGCTTGACTACAGCGAGCGCGATGCGCTGACCGGGCTGTTCAACCGCAAGACGTTTGACGAGCAGTTCTCGCGCCACACCATGAGCGGGCTGGCCAGCCGCACCAGCGCCGCCAACGAATCGCTGGTGGCCGACGAAAGCCCGGTGGCCAACGAACACGAGCCTGTGCAGCAATGGCTGGCTGTGGTGGACATCGACCATTTCAAGCAGGTCAACGACCGTTTCGGCCACCTGTATGGCGACGAGGTGCTGATCCTGATCGCCAACATCCTGCGCAGCTCGTTCCGCAGCCACGACCGCATCTTCCGCTTTGGCGGCGAGGAGTTTGTGGTGCTGCTGCGCTCCACCACGCTGAGCACGGCCCACAAGGTGTTCAACCGCTTCCGGCTGGCGGTGCAGGAATACAACTTTCCGCAGGTGGGCCGGGTCACTGTGAGCCTGGGTTTTGTCTGCACCACCAAGGGCTCGCCCGTCGAAATCCTCGGCCAGGCCGACCAGGCGCTTTACTACGCCAAGGAGCACGGCCGCAATCAGGTCTGCTTTTACGACGACCTGGTGGCCAACGGCCACCTTGCGGCCAAGGTTGCCAACGACGACGTCGAACTGTTCTGAAGCGGCCAGCCCCTCGCCTGCCCACCGCTGACGAAGCCCCCGCCGGGATGGATCAGGCCAGCGACGCCAGGATGGCGTCCACATCCACCACATCGCGCTGCGCAGGCGCGAGGAACTGCTCGGCATACTCGCGCCACACCCCGCTGGTGAGGAAAAACCGGAACACGTCGGCATCGATGTGCCGGTCGCGCACCATGTGGGTCATGATCTTGAGCGACTCGGACAAGGTCTTGGGCGGCTTGTAGGGGCGGTCAGCCGCCGTCAGCGCCTCGAAGATGTCGGCCAGGGTCATCACCCGGTCGGCCAGGGTCAGCTCGGCGGCCTTCAGGCGGCGTGGGTAGCCCGTGCCATCCAGCTTTTCGTGGTGCGAGCCCGCAATCATCGGCACCCGCGCCAGGTGCGGTGGAAACGGCAGGCCGCTGAGCATGATGATGGTCTGCACGATGTGGTCGTTGATCTTGAAGCGGTCCTCTGACGTGAGCGTGCCGCGCTGGATCGACAGGTTGTGCAGCTCGCCCAGGTGGGCCTCCTGCGGCGGCAGCACCATGTCAAAGCCCCAGCGGTTGGCGGGGTTGCCCGCCTCCACCGGCGGCTTGCGTGCACCCCAGGGCACGATGTGCTCCGGACGGTCGGCCAGCAGGGGTTCATTGGCAGGCAGCGGGCGCGCTGGCACGTTGGCCAACCGCAGCATCTCGGCGGCCGACAAGCCCAGGCGGTCGTCAAAATGCCGCTGCCACACCTGGCGGCCAATGGCCTTGAGGCGGGCGATGTCGGCCTCGGCCATGAATTCGCCGCCCACGTTGCAGCGGGCCACAAAGGCAAAGTCCTGCTGCAATTGCTCGCGCCGCTGCAGCAGCTCGCGCTGCAGGCGCACCGGGTCCACCCCCGCCACCTGCTGCTTCCAGTAGTCCAGCTCGGCATCGCGCCACAGCACCTCGAAGCGCATGCGCACCTCGTGGATGCGGTTGTAGAGCGTCTCCAGCTTGGTGGCCTTGTCGATGATGTGCTCGGGGCTGGTGACCTTGCCGCAATCGTGCAGCCAGGCGCCCAGGCGGAACTCGTAGCGCTCGGCATCGGTCATGCTCACCTGGGCAAAAGGCCCCTCATCGGCATCGCACATGCGCTGCATCAGCGACTCGGCCAGCTGCGGCACGCGCTCGCAGTGCCCGCCCGTGTAGGGGCTCTTGGCGTCGATGGCGTCGGCCAGCAGGCGGATCACGGCGTCCAGCAGCTTCTTCTGACCTTCAATCAGGTTGCGCGTTTCAATCGCCACCGACAGCGTGCCCGAGAGCTTCTCGACAAAGGCGCGGAAGTGCGCATCGTCCTGCAACGCATCGGCCACATACCGCAGCACCAGCAGCCCCAGGGGCTGCCCGTCGCGCGTGCGCAGCTGCACGCGCAGCACACGCACGGGTTCGGCGTCGTCATCGTCTTCGTGCTGGTCACCTTCCTGTGCCTGGGTATGGTTGATGAAGTGCACCATCGCCAGGTGCTCGGGAAAGCGTGACTGCTGCTCAGGGTCTTCGCAGTAGCGGGCTGTGCGCAGCAGGCCCGCACGCTGGGGTTCCACCATGTAGACCGCGCCGCCCGTACAACTGGTGGCACGCACCAGCTCGTACAGCACGCTCGACAACATCAGGTCGGTGCGCGATTCGGCGCTGATGTGGTGGGTGATGTGCAGAAACTCCTGGATGGTGTCCGACATGCGGTCCATCACCTGCCCCAGGTCGCGCACTTCGCGCACGGGCGACAGCGGGCGGGCCGCCCGCCGGAAGTCGAACCGCGCCAGCGCCCGCGCCTGTGACGCCAGGCCAAACAGGCTGCGCCCCACGCGCCGCCCGGCCAGCCAGCCCACGGGCAGCATGAGCCCGATGAGCGACACCGACAGCCACACCTGGCGCCGCAGGTTCTCGTTCACATCGGCCAGCAGCGCCTGGGTGGGAATGGCCATCAGGATCTGCAGCCCCCGCCAGCGCATGGATTCGAGCGGCAGGGCACGGGTCAGCCACTCCTCGCCATCGGCCACCAGGCGCTGCGACTTTCCGCTTTGCAGCCCGGGCCCTTGCATGGCCTGCAGGCTGCTCACCCCCAGGTCGCCCAGCGTGCGCAAGCGCAGGCCAGACGTCGCGCCATCGCGCATGATCACGCGGGACATGTCCGGGTAGGCCAGCACGCGCAAGTCCTTGTCCACCACAGCAATTTCGGTGCGGGGCATCAGGCGCAGCCCGGCAATCTCGCGCCCCAGATCGGTCAGCGCCACATCCAGACCAATCACCGCCCGCCCGTCTTCGCTGGGCTGGCTCAGCGTGACGCCCACTTCCTGCGTGGTGAAGAAAACATAGGGTGCCGTCAGGATCTGGGTGTTCTTTTCAGCCGCCTCGGCATACCAGGGCCGGGTGCGCGGGTCATAGCGGTACTCGGGCCGCACGGAGGAATCAATCTGGCGCAGCGCGGCGTCGTAGTAGCTCCAGCGCCCCACCATGCCGCTCACACCCCGCTCGCGCGCCATGGACTGCACCAGGAAGGCCGTCTCGCGGGGCGCATCCAGCCGCAGGCGCATGGCTTCGTCGCGCACGGGGCGCACCAGCAAAAACTGGCCATCGGGATAGCCGATGAATACGGCCGAGAGCAGCGGGTTCTGCTCCAGCAGGCGCGCCAGCACCGGCAGGCGGCGCATGCGTGCGGGCAGCGAGGTGGCCGAGGCAATGGGGTCGAACGCCAGCAGGCGGATGGCCGCATCGGCCGGGTCCACGATGCGCTGCACCCGCTCGGCCACCAGCTGACTGATGTGCTGCGCACTGTCGTCGGACGCTGCAATGATGGCCTGGCGCGCGCTGGTGCTCACCTGGTAGACCAGCAGCGCCGTAAGCAGCAGCATGGCCGAGACCACTACGGAGGCGATCAACACCTCGAACGGCACCGTGATGCGCCGCCACCAAGGCAGGTCGGCCGCCGCGCCCTGAGTGAGCAGGATCGGCGAGTCGTCAGGCACGGTGGGCTTGGGCGCTGGCGGGCTTTCGCGCATGGTGTCGTCCATGCGGCTGAATGTAGGGGGAAAGCCCGTCGCGCGTCATCCCCTTTTTCGCAACACCACCCAGGCAGCCAGCGCCGCCGGGGTGGCGCCGGGGATCAACCCAGCTGCTGCGTGACCCAGCCGGTCACAGAGGCCAGCGCCGCAGGCAGCTTGGAGGCATCGGTGCCGCCCGCCATCGCCATGTCGGGCTTGCCGCCGCCTTTGCCACCCACTTGCTGGGCCACAAAGTTGACCAGTTCTCCGGCCTTGAGCTTGCCCACGCTGTCGGCCGTGACGCCGGCAGCGATCTGCACCTTGTCGCCATCCACGGCAGCCAGCACGATGGCAGCGGTCTTGAGCTTGTCCTTGAGCTTGTCCATGGTGTCGCGCAGGGTCTTGGCGTCTGCGCCGGGCAGCGCGGCGGCCAGAACCTTGAGGCCCTTCACCTCCACGGCCTGGTTCACCAGCTCGTCGCCCTGGCTGGATGCCAGCTTGCCCTTCAAGGCCGCCACTTCCTTTTCCAGAGCGCGGGCGTTGTCCAACGCCTGGCTGATGCGACCGTTGAGTTCGGCCACGGGCGCCTTGAGGGTGCTGGCGGCCTGGTTCACTGTGTCTTCCAGGTTCTGCAGATAGGCCAGCGCGTTGGCACCCGTAACGGCCTCGATGCGGCGGATGCCCGCAGCCACGCCGCCCTCACCCACCACCTTGAACAGACCGATGTCGCCCGTGCGCTGCACGTGGGTGCCGCCGCACAGTTCGCGGCTGGTGCCGATGTCGAGCACGCGCACGGTTTCGCCGTACTTCTCGCCAAACAGCATCATGGCGCCGGTCTTCTGGGCGGACTCGATGTCCATCACACGCGCTTGCGTGGGCTGGTTGGCCAGAATTTCTTCGTTGACCCGGCGCTCGATCTCGCGGATCTCTGCGGCCGTGACTGCACCGTTGTGCGTGAAGTCGAAACGCGTGCGGTCAGCATTGACCAGGCTGCCCTTTTGCTGCACGTGGCTGCCCAGCACTTCGCGCAGGGCCTTGTGCATGATGTGCGTGACCGAGTGGTTGCGCATGGTGGCGGCACGCACGGCCGTGTTCACCTGGGCTTGCACGGTGTCGCCCACATTCAGCGTGCCTTCTTCGAGCGTGCCGTGGTGGCCGTACACATCGGCCTTGATCTTGAGCGTGTCGCCCACCGCAAAGCGGGCCGAGCCGCTGGTGATGGTGCCTTCGTCACCCACCTGGCCGCCACTTTCGGCGTAGAACGGGGTGGTGTCGAGCACCACCACTCCGCTCTGACCGGCTTTCAGTGCCGCTACGCCCGTCCCGTCTACATAGATTGCTACGATTTTTGCAGTCTCAGCCAGGTGCTCGTAGCCGGTGAACTGGTTGGCCACGCCGGTGTACTCCAGCGCCTTGTCCATCTTGAACTTGCCAGCGGCGCGGGCCTGGGCCTTTTGCTTCTCCATGGCGGTCTTGAAACCAGCCTCGTCCACTTCCACGTCGCGCTCACGGCACACGTCGTTGGTCAGGTCGAGCGGGAAGCCATAGGTATCGTGCAGCTTGAAGGCCACGTCGCCCGGCAGCACCTTGGCGCCACCGTCCAGGGCCGCGTCCAGAATTTCCATGCCGTTCGCCAACGTTTCAAAGAAGCGCTCTTCCTCGGTCTTGAGCACATCGGTGATGCGCTGCTCCTGCTCGCGGATGGAGGGATAGGCGTCACCCATCACACGCACCAGATCGGCCACCAGCTTGTGGAAGAACGGGGTCTTCTTGCCCAGCTTGTAGCCGTGGCGGATGGCGCGGCGCACGATGCGGCGCTGCACATAGCCCCGGCCTTCGTTGCTGGGGATCACACCGTCGCTCACCAGGAAGGCGGTGGCGCGGATGTGGTCGGCAATCACGCGCAGGCTCTTGTTGTTGAGGTCGGTCACACCGGTTTCGCGCGCAGCAGCCTTGATCAACGTATCAAACAGGTCGATCTCGTAGTTGCTGTGCACGTGCTGCAGGATGGCGGCCAGACGCTCCAGGCCCATGCCGGTGTCCACGCAGGGTGCAGGCAGCGGCGTGACCGAGCCGTCTTCGGCCATGTCGAACTGCATGAACACGTTGTTCCAGATCTCGATGAAACGGTCGCCGTCTTCATCGGGGCTGCCAGGAGGGCCGCCAGCAATGTGCGGACCGTGGTCGTAGAAGATTTCGCTGCAGGGGCCGCAGGGGCCGGTGTCAGCCATCATCCAGAAGTTGTCGGACTTGTAGCGGCCACCCTTGTTGTCGCCGATGCGGATCACGCGTTCGGGCGGCAGGCCGATTTCCTTGGTCCAGATGTCATAGGCCTCGTCGTCTTCCTGGTAGACCGTCGCCAGCAGGCGCTCGGGCGGCAGCTTGTAGACGGTGGTGAGCAGTTCCCACGCCCACTTGAGCGATTCGCGCTTGAAGTAGTCGCCAAACGACCAGTTGCCCAGCATTTCAAAGAAGGTGTGGTGGCGCGCGGTGTAGCCCACGTTTTCCAGGTCGTTGTGCTTGCCACCGGCACGCAGGCAGGCCTGCACGGACACGGCCCGGTTGTAATGGCGCTTGTCGGTGCCCAGGAACACGTCCTTGAACTGCACCATGCCCGAATTGGTGAACATCAGCGTGGGGTCGTTGCCCGGCACCAGGGGGCTCGATGCCACAACGGTGTGGCCCTTGGAGACGAAGAAGTCCAGGAAGGACTTGCGGATGTCGGCGACAGAAAAAGTGGGTGTGCTGCTCATGGTGTGGTGGAGTGGTTTCACACAGTGGGGCGCTGTGCAGGCCGATGCCTGCGGACGGCCCAGCGGGACCAACCTTTCATTATAGGTTTGGCGTCTCGCAGCCCGTGGCTGGGGAGCGACACCGCCTGGCTTGTGGCCTTTGCCCGCCCCCACCTCATCCGCCCCACTCGCGGATGCCTGCCGTCAGGTATGGCCCGCACGCGCTTTGCAAAAAGATGAAAACGCCCATTGCATTTCAAATATTTTTTTAATATATTTATAACATACTGAAGTTCATCACCCACCCCGGAGCACGTTCCCATGAATCCCCAACCCCGCTGGCAAGGCATCTTCCCCGCCATCACCACCAAGTTCCACGCTGACGAGTCGATTGATGCCGAAGGCACGGCCCGCCACATCGACTTCCAGATCCGCAACGGCATCCACGGTCTGGTCACCTGCGGCTCGCTGGGCGAAGCCAGCACGCTGACGCTGGAAGAAAAGCTGAAGGTCGCCCAGATCGCGCTGGAAGCCGCCGACGGCCGCGTGCCCGTGCTGGCCAATGTGTCCGAAACCAGCACCCGCGAAGCCCTGCGCTACATCGACGGTGCCAACAAGCTCGGCGTGGCGGGCTACATGGTCATGCCCTCGGTGATTTACGTAGCTGATGCGCGCGAAGCCATGGCCAATGTGCGCGCCATGGCCGCAGCCGCCCAGCGCCCGCTGATGGTCTACAACAACCCCGTCGCCTACCGCGTGGACCTGAAGCCCGAGCACATGCTGGAGCTGGCCGATTGCGAATGGATCGCCGCCATTAAGGAAAGCACAGGCGACATCCGCCGCATCACTGACCTGCGCAACACCGTGGGCAACCGCTACCAACTCTTCCTGGGCGTGGACGACCTGGCCTACGAAGGTCTGGCGCTGGGCTGCGACGGCCTGCTGGCGGGCGTGGGCTGCGCCTTCCCGCGCGAAACGGTTGCGTTGTATGACCTGATGAAGGCCGGAAAATTTGCCGAAGCGCTGCCGCTGTACCAGTGGATGACGCCCATGCTGCACCTGGATGTGTCGAACAAGCTGGTTCAGAACCTCAAGCTCATCGACGTGCTCGTGGGCGTAGGCACCGAGCACATGCGCCGCCCCCGTCTGCCGCTGGTGGGCGAAGAGCGCGCATTTGTCGAGTGTGTGGTCCGCCAGGCGCTCGAAACCCGCCCGACCCAGTACCAGTCCGTGGCCTGACACGCCCCGCCATTTCCGTCACCGGGCCGGACGAGACACCGGCCCTTTCCATCACGCACACACAAGAGGTTTTCCATGACACGTGCATCTTTCGGATTTCGGACGCTCACACCCGCAGCCATTGCGGCCCTGCTGCTGGCAGGCCACGCCCACCAGGCCAGCGCGCAAGAGCAGGTCATCAAGATCGGCCATAGCGGCCCGCTCTCGGGCCCCAACGCCTTCGCGGGCAAGGACAACGAGAACGGCGTGCGCCTGGCCGTTGAGGAACTCAACGCGAAAAAGATCGTGGTCGAGGGCAAGACGCTGAAATTCGAACTCGTGTCAGAAGACGACCAGTGCGATGCGCGCACTGGCGTGAGCGTGGCCCAGAAACTGGTGGACAGCGGCGTGAAGTTCGTCATGGGTCCGTACTGCTCGGGCGTGGCCATCCCCGCGTCCCGGGTCTACAACGACGGCGGCGCCATGGTGTCCACCGTGGGCACCAACCCCAAGGTAACGGAAGGCGGCTACAAGAACCTGTTCCGCATCATCGCCAGCGACACGCAGATTGGCTCCAACATGGCCGTGTATGCAGCGCAGGTGCTCAAGGTCAAACAGGTGGCCGTGATCGACGACCGCACCGCCTTCGGCCAGGGCGTGGCCGACCAGTTCACCAAGGAGGCCAAGAAGCAGGGCCTCACGGTGGTGGGCCAGGAGTTCACCACCGACAAGTCCACGGACTTCCTCTCCATCCTCACCAGCCTCAAGGCCAAGCAGCCGCAGGCCATTTTCTTTGGCGGCTACGCGCCCCAGGCCGCGCCCATGGCACGGCAGATGAAGCAACTCGGCCTTACCGCCAAGCTGCTGGGCGGCGACACCCTGTGCAGCCCCGAGGTAGGGAAGCTCGGCGGCGAGGCCGTGAACGACACCGTGTTCTGCGCCCAGGGCGGCACCATGCTCGACAAGGTGGCCAACGGCCCGGCCTTCAAGGCCAAGTACAAGGCGCGCTTCAAGCTGGATGCCGACGCGTATGCCGCCTCCTACTACGATCAGGTGATGTTCATGGCCGACGCGATGCAAAAGGCCAACTCCACCCAGCCCGCCAAGGTGGGCGCACAGATGCTCCAATCCAGCCACCAGGGCGTGGCGGGCACCTATGCCTACGACGACAAGGGCAACCTCAAGCAGGCACCCATCACGGTGCTCACTTTCCGCAACGCTGCGCCCGTGCCCCTGGCAAGTTACTGACCCCGTTCTCAGCCCTTACCCCTGAAACAACTCCATGAAACGCATCCAGATCCTTGACTCCCACACCGGCGGCGAGCCGACCCGGCTTGTCATTGGCGGTTTTCCGGACCTGGGCACTGGCACCATGGCCGAGCGGCGCGAGCGCCTGGCGCGCGAGCACGATGCCTGGCGCGCCGCTACCGTGCTGGAGCCCCGCGGTAGCGACGTGGTGGTGGGGGCGCTGCTCTGCGCACCCCAGGACCCGGCCAACGCGGCAGGCGTGATCTTCTTCAACAACAGCGGTTACCTGGGCATGTGTGGCCACGGCACGATTGGCCTGATCGCATCGCTGGCCTACATGGGCCGCATCCAGCCTGGCGAACACCGCATCGAAACGCCCGTGGGCACGGTCACCACAACACTGCACACCGATGGATCAGTCAGCGTGCGCAATGTGCCCGCCTATCGCCTGCACCACCAGCTGGCGGTGGATGTGCCCGGCTACGGGCGCGTAGTGGGTGATGTGGCCTGGGGCGGCAACTGGTTCTTTTTGATCTCGGACCACGGCCAGCGCGTGGCCAGCGACAACCTGGAGGCCCTGATGCACTACAGCTGCGCCGTGCAGCAGGCCCTGAAGGACCAGGGCATTCGCGGCGACAACGGTGGCGAGATCGACCACATCGAACTCTTTGCGGACGACGACAATGCCGACAGCCGCAACTACGTGCTGTGCCCCGGCAAGGCCTACGACCGCTCCCCCTGCGGCACCGGTACCAGCGCCAAGATCGCCTGCCTGGCCGCCGATGGCAAGCTGCAGCCGGGCCAGGTGTGGCGCCAGGCCAGCATCATCGGCAGCCAGTTCGAGGCCAGCTACACGTTGCAGGGTGATGGGAAGCTCATCCCCACCTTGCGTGGCCGCGCCTACATGAGTGCCGAAGCGACCCTGCTGATCGACGACGCGGACCCATTCGGCTGGGGCATCCGGCTGTAAACCGCCTTCTCCCACAGCGCAGGCCCCATGCAAACCACCGACGTCCTCGTAATCGGCGCAGGCATTGTCGGCGCGGTCTGTGCCCATGCGCTCGTGCAGGCCGGGCTGTCGGTGCGAATCATCGATGCGCGCCTGGGCGGTGCCACGGCGGCAGGCATGGGCCATCTGGTGGTGATGGATGACAACCCGGCTGAGCTGGCACTGAGCAAATCGTCGCTCGACCATTGGCACGCCTGGGCGCCGCAGATGGATGCAGGCTGCGCCTTCACCGCCTGCGGCACGCTCTGGCTGGCTGCCAACGAGGCAGAGCTGCAGGCCGCACACGCCAAGCGCGCCACCTTGCAAGCACAAGGCGTGGCCTGCGAGATGCTGGATGCCGCCGCCCTCGCCCGTGCCGAGCCCGCGCTGCGCCCTGGTCTGGCGGGAGCGCTCAAGGTGCAGGGCGACAGCGTGGTCTACGCCCCGCGCGCCGCGCAATGGCTGCTGGACCAAGCCGCAGCGCATGGGAAAGTTGTTCTTGAACAGGCCGAAGCCACGCAGATCGACGGCCGCACCGTCACCCTGCGCGATGGCAGCCAGCGCAGCGCGGGGTCCATCGTGCTGGCCAGCGGCATCCAGGCCCCGCAGCTGTGCCCCGGCCTGCCGCTGCGCCCCAAAAAGGGCCACCTCGTCATCACCGACCGCTACCCCAGCACCGTGCACCACCAGCTGGTGGAGCTGGGCTACATCACCAGCGCGCACCACAGCGACGGCACCTCGGTGGCCTTCAATGTGCAGCCCCGGCTCACGGGGCAGTTGCTGATCGGCTCGTCGCGCGAGTTCGACACCACCGACGCGGCCGTCAACCACGCCGTGCTGGCGCGCATGCTCCAACGCGCGCTGACGTACCTGCCCGGCCTGGCGGACCTGAACGCGATCCGCACCTGGACAGGGTTTCGCGCCGCCACGCCCGACAGTCTGCCCATCATCGGCCCGCACCCCGAACGCCCCCACCTATGGCTGGCGGTAGGGCATGAAGGGTTGGGCGTGACCACGGCCCCCGCCACCGCACAACTGCTGGCGGCACAAGTCACCGGAAGCAAGCCGCCCATTGATCCCAGGCCCTACGCGGCGCAACGTTTTGATTTGCGGGGTGCTGCATGACGCGCCCGGCAACCACCACCGTGCAGATCGTCGTGAACGGAGTCCCCCGGCAAGTGCCGGCGGGCACCAGCGTGGCCGCCGCGCTGGCGCAACAACCGCCGGGCACCACCCGCACCTCCGTCACCGGCCATGCGCGCGCACCGCTGTGTGGCATGGGCGTGTGCCACGAATGCCGCGTACGCATCCACGGCCGCATCCGCCTGGCCTGCCAGACGGTGTGCGCCGACGGCATGGCCATCGACACCGATGCAGGTATGGCCCCCGGGAGCGCTACGCCATGCCCATGAATCGCCCCACCCCCATGCACGAACGCTGCGACATCCTCGTCATCGGCGCAGGCCCGGCGGGCATGGCCGCAGCCCTGGCAGCCGCCCCCAGCGGTGCAGTCATCACCGTGGTGGACGACAACCCCCAGCCCGGTGGCCAGATCTGGCGCGATGGCCCACAAGTGGCCCTGCCGCCGCTGGCGCAGCAGCACCGCGCGGCCCTGGCCAAGCACGCCAACATCCGCGTGCTGACCGGCACCCGGGTGGTGGGCCTGGGCGCACGCCAGCCCACCGACAAGGCCCCCGCCCTGCTGCTGGAAGACGCCGACCGGGGATGGACCCAGCACAGCCACCGCATCATCCTGTGCACCGGCGCACGCGAGCTGCTGCTGCCTTTCCCCGGCTGGACCTTGCCCGGCGTGACGGGCGCGGGTGCGCTTCAGGCCCTCATCAAGGCGGGGCTGGATGTGCGCGGCCAGCGCATCGTGATTGCTGGCACCGGCCCGCTGCTGCTGGCGGCGGCCGCTACGGCCACGCGGGCAGGTGCTACCGTGGTGCGCATTGCCGAGCAGGCCTCCTTGTCTGCGCTGGCAGGCTTTGCGGCGCAGCTGCCGCGCTGGCCTGCCAAGGCGTTGCAGGCCCTTACGCTGCTGAATACCAGGTTGCGCGCCAACACCCATGTGCTGGAAGCACAAGGCACCACCCAGGTGCAGTCCGTGCGGCTGCGCAAAGGCACGCACGCAGAAGAAACCATCGCCTGCGACCGCATCGCCTGCGGCTTTGGTCTGGTGCCCAACACACAACTGGGGCAGCTACTTGGTTGTGCGCTGGGCGGACCACTGAGTGATGGCCTGGGCCTGGTGGTGGACGCGCAGATGCGCACCTCGGTGGCAGGTGTGTTGGCTGCTGGGGAAAACACGGGCTTTGGCGGCAGTGAGCGGGCCCTGGTGCAAGGCGCGATCGCGGGCCATGTCGCGGCAGGCCACGTGCAACAGGCACATGCAATGCGCACGCAACTCGCGCGCTGGGAAGATTTTGCCCAGGCGCTGCAGACCTCGTTTGTGCTGAACGAACAGCTCAAGGCCCTGCCCCGCCCCGACACCCTGGTATGCCGCTGCGAAGACGTGGCCTATGTCGACCTGGCCCCGCGCCAGGGGTGGATCGACGCCAAGCTGCACACGCGCTGTGGCATGGGCGCCTGTCAGGGCCGTGTTTGCGGCGCGGCCACGCAACACCTGTTTGGCTGGATACCTGCCGCGCCCCGGCATCTGCTGGCGCCTGCGCGCATCGCCACGCTGGCGGCCAGCGACAAGCCCACGCTCGAAGCCGCTGGCGCGCCGCCTGCCTGACGGGCGCACTACGCACGGGATCACCAGGCACAGCACGCAGGCACCTATCTTGCTTATAAATATATCAACCGGATATTAAAACTGCACATCGCCCCATGCCCTCATCCCACAGCCCCACCCCACCGCCTGCTGCCACGCCGCGTACCCCTGTTCGCTGGGTGCTGGCGCTGTCCTCGCACATCCTGCGCGTCGAGCGATATGTACTCACCGGCCTCATGACGCTGCTGGTGCTGCTCATCCTGTTCAACGTCGGCACACGCTACTCAGGCATGCCCATCTACTGGGTGGACGAAGCAGCGGTCTACACCGTGGTATGGCTGACTTTTGTGGGCGCCTCGGTGATGACGCGGCTGCGCATGGACTTTGCCGTGGGCCTGCTCACCGACCACCTGGGCCCGCGCAGCGCCAAGGCCGCCAAGGTGGTGGCCATGTTGGGTGTGCTGGTCTTTGGCGTAGCCATGCTGGTGATGTGCTGGGTGTGGATGGACCCGGTGGGCATTGCGCGCCATGGCTTTGATGCCAAGGAGTTTGCGGCCGAAAGCTTCAACTTTTTGTACACCGAGCGCACGCAGACGCTGAACTGGCCCACCTGGGCGCTGCAGCTCATCCTGCCGCTGTTTTCGGCCACCTTCACCGTACATGCGCTGGCCAACCTGCTCGAAGACCTGGGCGCCGCTGAACGCGTGCAGCACCCGGGCTTTGACGTGGTCAATGCCGACGCCGTGAACTGACCTCCGAGGCCCCCATGCTCACCACCCTTTTCTTCCTCGCCGTGCTGATGGTGGGCGTGCCCATCGGGGTATGCCTGTGCCTGGCAGGCATCGTGTACATCCTCAGCATCAACAGCCCGGTGTTGTTCCAGTCCTTCCCCGTGCAAATGTTCGGCGGGGTGGACAGCTACGGCCTCATCGCCATCCCGCTGTTCATCCTGATCGGCGAGATCATGAACAGCGGCGGCATCACGCGCCGCCTGGTGGACCTGGCCATGGCCTTCATCGGCTCGGTCAAGGGGGGGCTCGCCTACGTCAACATCCTCGCCAACATGCTGGTGTCGTCCATCATCGGCTCGGCCACCGCGCAGGTGGCCATCATGTCGCAGGTGATGGTGCCCGAGATGGAGAAGCAGGGCTACGACAAGACCTTTGCCGCCGGGCTCACGGTGTACGGCGGCATGCTCGGCCCCATCATCCCGCCCTCGGTGATGTTTGTGGTGTTCAGCGTGCTGGCCCAGGTGGCCGTGGGCGACATGCTGATTGCGGGCATCCTGCCCGGCGTCCTGCTCACGCTACTGTTCTTTGTCGTGATCGCGCTCATGGGGTTTGTCTACGACTACCCCCGCAGCGAAAAGCGCACGCTGGCCCAGCGCGCGCGCACCGCCGCGCAGGCCAGCCCCACGCTGCTGATCCCGATTGTCATCGTGGGCTCCATCCTGAGCGGCATTGCCAACCCCACCGAATCGGCCGCCGTGGGCGCCGTGGCCTCGGCCCTGGTGGGGCGGTTTGTCACCAAGGAGTTCCGCTTCAACGCGCTGCCGCGCATCCTGCTGCGCTCGGCCATCTACTCGGCCGTGGTGCTGTTCCTGGTGGCAGCAGCGGCCGTGTTCTCGTGGCTGCTGATCTACGGCAAGGTGCCGCAGATGGTGGCCGCCTGGGTGCAGACCGTGGCGCACGACCCGGTCACCTTCCTGCTGTTGGCAAATGTGATCCTGCTGGTGATCGGCACCGTCATCGACGGCATCCCCGGGCTCATCATGACCGTGCCCATCCTGCTGCCCATTGCCACCGAGGTCTATCACATCGACCCGCGCCACTTCGGCGTGGTGGTGGTCATCAACCTGGTGCTGGGCCTGATGTCGCCGCCCGTGGGCCTGAGCTTCTTTGTGGCATCGGCCGTTACCGGTGCCAAGCCCGGAAAGATGTTCATCGTCACCCTCCCGTTTTTCATCATCAGCTGTGTGGCGCTGGTGATGTTGTCGCTGTTCCCCAGCCTGTCGCTCGGCCTGCTCAAGTAGCAGGGCATGCCGTACGACAGATCCGTCCCCCTCCCAACGTTCTTTCACTCACGGAGTTCATCATGACGACCCAGCCCGCCCGCCCAGTCTCCCGTCGCCACTTCATCCAGCGCCACGCCGTGGCCGCAGCCGCCGTCACGGGGCTGGGCTTTCCGGGCCTGGCGCGGGCAGCAGATGCCAAGGAGTTCCGCCTGGGCCTGATCACGCCCGCAGGCCATTCGTGGAACCGCGCCGCGCTGCAGTTTGGCGAGGCGCTGAAGAAGGAAACCGATGGCCGCCTGAGCGTCACGGTCTTCCACTCGGGCCAGCTGGGCAACGAGGCGGCGATGATGCAGCAGCTGCAGTCCGGCGCGCTCGATATGGGCTGGATCCAGGCGGCCGAGCTGGGCTCGCGCGTGTCCAGCATCGCGGCCATCAACGCGCCCTACCTGGTGCGCTCCACGCCCGCCGTGGCCAAGCTGGTCAAGCACCCCGCCGCCACCAAGCTGCTGGAGGTGCTGCCGCGCGAGACCGGCACCATTGGCCTGGGCTGGGGCATCACCGGCATGCGCGCCGTGTTCTCCACCAAGGACATCAACCTGCCCACCGACATCAAGGGCATGAAGCTGCGCATCAACCCCACGCCCGTGTACCGCGACTTTTATCAAATGCTGGGTGCAGCCCCCACGCCCATCCCCACCCCCCAGGTGTTCGATGCGATGAGCAACGGCCAGGTCGATGGGCTGGAGGCCGACATCGAGTTCTCGTGGAACCAGCGCTTTGACAAGGTGGCCAAGACGCTGCTGCAGATGAATGCGCTGTTCATGCCGTTTGCACCGCTGGTGTCGGGCCGCATCTGGCAAGGCCTGGACGCCAAGGACAAGGACCTCATTCGCAAGCTGGTGGCCCAGTCGCTGGATGCACAGATCAACGACATCGTGACCACCGAGGCCGGGCTGATCGAGAAATTCAAGGGCACGTCCATCGCGTTCAAGACGGCGTCGGCCTTCAACCCCGACAGCACCATCCAGGAGTTTGACAAGCTGTGGCTGCCCAAGGCGCCGCAGATTGCCGAGCTGCGCAAGGCGGGCGCCAGCCTGGCCTGATGGCAGCGGGGCCGCTACCGCAAGCACTAAGATGCGGTCCGCAACCCCGCCCCTCACACCCATCTCCCCATGACCACCCGCAGTGCATCCCCCCAGCGAGACCCCGCGCCCAAACGGCGCGCGGCCGACGTGGCCTATGACGCCATCGAGGCCATGATCTCCACCCTGCAGCTGCAGCCCGGCTCGCCCGTGGTGGAGGCCGAGATTGTGGAAAGCACGGGCCTCGGCCGCACCCCCGTGCGCGAGGCGCTGCTGCGCATGGTCTCCATCGGGCTGATTGCGCAGCAGCCCCGGCGCGGGCTGCTGGTGTCGCACATCGATCTGGCCGACCACCTGGACGTGATCCAGACCCGCCGCGTGCTGGAGCGCCTGATCGCCTCCTGCGCCGCGCGCCGCGCCACGGCGCCCCAGCGCCAGGCCATCGTGCAGTGCGCCCAGAAGATGGTGGAAGCCGCCGCACGCGGCCACCTGGACGACTACATGCAGGCCGACCACGCGCTGGACGTGGTGGTGCACCAGGCCAGCCAGAACCATTCGGCCGTCAAATGTGTGCAGCCGCTCATCGTGCAGTGCAGGCGCTTTTGGTATGCCTACCAGCACGAGGGCGAGGTGTCCGAAGGCGCACGCGCCCACATGCAGCTGGCCCAGGGCATTGCCAGCGGTGACGAAGCCCAGGCCATGGCCGGGGCCGAGCAACTGATGGAGTACCTGGAAAGGTTTGCGCGGCGCATCATCGACCGCTAAGCCGCACGGCCCAGCCACCTTCTACTATTTATTTGATAGCTGCTAGCGCTTATCCATCAAGCGCTACAGCCATTTTTATTCATATTCCTCAACCTGAAGCCTTCCGTGGCATTCCGGTGGCGTATTCCAAGGCGACAGCCTTGCACGCCGAATGGCGCTACCCTGCGCCCCTGTTCCTGCCCAGCCGATAAGAGACACCATGGACACCAAGACCTCCCCCCTCGCCCTGCTGAATGATCCCACCCTGCTCAAGGCCGACGGCCTCATCAACGGCCAGTGGGTGGCGGGCAGCAGCCGCTTTGATGTGAACGACCCGGCCACGGGCCTGAAGCTGGCCGACGTGGCCAACCTGGGCCCAGCGGACGCAGAGGCCGCCATTGCCGCCGCCAATGCCGCCTGGGGCCCCTGGAAGACCAAGACCGCCAAGGAGCGCAGCATCATCCTGCGCAAGTGGTACGACCTGCTGATGGCCAACCAGGACGATCTGGGCCGCATCATGACCGCCGAGCAGGGCAAGCCCCTGCCCGAAGCCAAGGGTGAAGTGGCCTACGGCGCGAGTTTTGTGGAGTGGTTTGCCGAAGAGGCCAAACGCATCAACGGCGAGACCCTGCCCCAGTTCGACAACAACCGGCGTCTGCTGGTGCTCAAGCAACCCATCGGCGTGTGCGCGGCCATCACGCCGTGGAACTTCCCACTGGCCATGATCACGCGCAAGGTCGCGCCCGCGCTGGCTGCGGGCTGCCCCGTGGTCATCAAGCCTGCCGAGCTGACGCCGCTCACCGCCCTGGCTGCAGCCGAGCTGGCAATCCGCGCAGGCATCCCGGCCGGTGTGTTCAACATCCTGCCCGCCGACAGCGACAACTCCATCGCCATCGGCAAGGTGCTGTGCGCGAGCGACGTGGTGCGCCACATCAGCTTCACGGGCAGCACCGAAGTGGGCCGCATCCTGATGGCGCAGTCGGCCCCCACGGTCAAGAAGATGTCGCTGGAGCTGGGCGGCAACGCGCCCTTCCTGGTGTTTGACGATGCCGACATCGACAGCGCTGTGGAAGGCGCCTTTGCCAGCAAGTACCGCAACGCGGGCCAGACCTGCGTGTGCACCAACCGCTTTTACGTGCAGGAAGGCGTGTACGACGAGTTCGTGGCCAAGTTTGCGGCCAAGGTCAAGACAGCCAAGGTGGGCAACGGCTTTGAGGCCGGGGTGAACCAGGGCCCGCTGATTGAGGAAGCCGCGCTGGCCAAGGTGCAGCGCCATGTGGATGACGCGCTGGCCAAGGGCGGCCAGGTGGTGGCCGGCGGCCAGCGGCTCACTGCCCTGGGCTCGGGCCAGTTCTTCGAGCCCACCGTAGTCGCCAACGCCACGGCCGACATGCTGTGCGCCCGCGAGGAAACCTTCGGCCCCTTCGCCCCGGTCTTCAAGTTCAAGACAGAGCAAGAAGCCATTGACGCCGCCAACAACACCGAATTCGGCCTGGCCAGCTACTTCTACAGCCGCGATGTGGGCCGCATCTTCCGCGTGACCGAGGCGCTGGAATACGGCATGGTGGGTGCCAACGTCGGCATCCTGGCTACGGAGCATGTGCCGTTTGGTGGCGTCAAGCAGTCCGGCCTGGGCCGCGAAGGATCGCACTACGGCATGGACGACTATGTGGAGATCAAGTACCTGTGCCTCGGGGACATCCAGAGCGGCAAGTAGCCCTGTCCTGTTCACCGTGCCCCATGGTCAAATGCTACTATTTTTATAGCAATTTAGGCAGACGAGGTGCGCGGAGAAGGCCAAAAATTCAAGATTTGGGTCACCTAAAACCGCTGCGCATCTACACGCAGCGGTAGGCCACTTCAAACCGGCTGACCTGCACAGCCAGCTCCGCCTGCAGACCATACCGCGCGCAGTGTTTGTCGGCCGCCTGCTGGGCGCCATCCGGGCCCAGCGTGGAGTTTTCCCAGTTGATGGACACCATCTTGTCATTGCCCACAACGATGAACGGCGCGGGCGGTGAATAGGCGCAACCGCACAGGCCTGCGGCCATCACCACCAGCCAGCGCCGGGCCATCGGGGTCATCGTGTACGTGCGGGTGCTTGTGCAGGTATCCATGCGGGCTGCAGTGTATCGGACGGCCCTTCACGGCTCTCCTCAGCGCCCGGCGGGCCACCGCCGCTTCAGCCGCAGCCCCGCCCACACGGCCACAAACACGGCCACCCCAAAAACCCAGCCCGACAGGGCCCCCGCCATGCCACCCGACAGCAGCGTGCCGATGGTGCAGCCCAGCCCCGTCATCGCGCCCCAGCCCAGCAGCACGCCACCCGCCAGGCCCCGCATGGCATCGCGCCAGGTGGGCCAGCGCGGCGCAAATTGGCGGCTGGCCAGGGCCGCAACAAACGCCCCCGCCACCAGGCCGGCCAGCAGCAAGGCATTGGGTGTGAACCAGGTGGACTGCGGCGCGGTGGCGCAGCCTGCAAAACCATCCAGCCCCTCCAGCCGCTCGGGAATCCAGCCCTGCCCCTGCGCCCACTGGCGCGCCGCACTGCCCAGAGTGGCTGTCACGCCCAGCGGCCGCATGCGCACGATGGCAAACGCGCCGATCAACCCCACGGCCAGGCCGCCCACCCAGTAAGGCCAGCGCCCGGCCCACAAGCCGCGCCACACAGCGCCCAGGCTGGGCACCGCGCCCCTTGCCGCCGATTCAGCCGCCGCCTCGCGTGCAAAGCCGCGCCACAACCAGGCCGCCACCAGCGCGAGCCCGCCCAATTGCACCAGCAGCGCCCCGCCATACCCCAGGTGCGCGGGCAGCCAGACCACGGGGGCATCGGCCACGCTCAGGCTGTACAAGGGGTTCCAGGTGATGAAGCCCAGGATGAAACCCAGCGCCGAGCCAATGAGCGCAAACGGCGACACTGGCGAGCCCTCGGCCAGCCGGTACCAGTGCGCGCTGATGCACGAACCCGACACCACCATGCCCGCGCCAAACGACAGCCCCGCCGCCACCAGCACCCAGCTCACCGGGCCGATGTGCATGTCGGGCGGCAGCTTGCCCGGCTGGGGCACGGGCAACCAGCTGCCCAGCACCACGGTATAGCCCACCACACCCACCGCCAGCGCCAGCACGATGGCCAGCAGGCCGCGCGGGTTGCCGTCTTCAAACCAGTCGCGCGCGTGGCAGTAAAAACAAAACCGCGTGCGCTGCAGCACCAGCCCCAGCACCCCGCCCGTGGCCAGCGCAAACGCCAGCGTGCGCCCGCCGGGCAGCGCCTGCACTGCGTGGGCTGCCCCCCCCAGCGCCACCAACAGCGCCAGGGCGCCCGCGTGAGAAAAATTGATCTTGAACGCCATGAACCTCCCAGGCATAAAAAAAGCCCGCATGAAGCGGGCTGTAAAAAGAGACCCCCTACCAAAATCAGAAACTCTCTTTGTTTTGCATTGCACCTTCTTCCCAAAAGGTTCTGTCGGCAAACCCCATCACTTGGCGGCCCAGATGGTGCCCGCCGGGTTGGTGATGGGCACGCCCACCGCGTTGCCATATTCGGTCCACGAGCCGTCGTAGTTCTTCACGCTGTAGCCCAGGATCTTGGACAGCGCAAACCAGGTGTGGCTGGAGCGCTCGCCAATGCGGCAGTAGGTGATGATGGGTTTGCTGCCGTCCACGCCTGCGCTGGCGTAGAGCTTTTTCAGGTCTTCGGCCGACTTGAAGGTGCCGTCCTCCTTCACCGCCTGGCCCCAGGGCACATTGGCCGCACCGGGGATATGGCCTGCACGGATGCTCAGCTCGGGTACCCCGGCAGGCGCAAAAATCTTGCCGGAGTATTCATCGGCCGATCGGATGTCCACCAACTTCGCATTGCTCTTGCCTTCGGCCGCCGCCAGGGCGTCGGACAGACGGGCGCGCAGGTCGGTGTTCACCTTGGTCACCTTGTAGCTGGTGGCTGCAAATTCGGGCACGCGGTTGTTCAGCGGCTGGTTCTCGGCCTCCCACTTCTTGCGGCCGCCGTCGAGCAGCTTCACGTTCTTGACGCCATAGATGTCAAACACCCACGCGCCCCAGGCGGCAAACCAGTTGTTGGTGTCGCCGTACAGCACCACCGTGGTGTCCTGCTTGACCCCGGCTTTTGAAAGCAAGGCCTCAAACGCCTCCTTGCCGACGATGTCGCGCCGCACCCGGTCGTTCAGATCCTGGTGCCACGAAAAGTTGACGGCGCCCGGTACATGGCCTCGCTCGTACAGGCCCGGGTTCACGCTCACCTCGACGATGCGCAC